>OGEX01000034.1_pt1 | contig 40304 bp, 36 predicted proteins | sample 1570791 | NCBI WGS metagenome assembly OGEX01 (sample SAMEA2582023, study PRJEB24529) | metagenome | biome: Human gut stool | place: China | collected 2011
GTGTCAGTTCCTTGATGGCTCTGAGGATGGTATCAGAGCTGCATGTGCGCAAGGTCGGATGATACGAGAGATGACGCATCAGATGCGATGTTACATCCTCCACGCATGAACCGCCACAGAAGTATACGCTCATCAGAGAACGAATAATTTCGCTGTACTGGTATCCGATGATACTGCGGCATCTCTGACCAAGTGTCTGGTCGATAATAGGTGAAAGCATGGAGTCAAATTGCTCCATGATTGAAAAAATTCCTCCAAAAGGTGTGAGTTTTTCAGATTTTATTTGTACCTTTGCCATGTCTTGTTACGATTTACGCTTGTTTTGATTTGCAACACTAAGATAAGTGAAAAATCTGACATGGCAAAATCCTGAGCAACTTTTTGTTGCTCAGGAACTTATAAATAAAGTTAAATCAAAGTGTTGCGGAATTAAGGTTGATTAATATTGTCATATATAAAGGGACTAACATTTATTTGTAACTGATAAAAATCGATGCCCCCATTCCAATTATCATGATTATACCAGACACCCTCCATATTCTCGTCCCGGAAAATACGGAGTATGTCCTTTTCATGACGAGCTTGTAGCAAAGCTCTAATAGTTTTATAATATGGCTTCAGAACATCCTCATTTTGCTCCATAGAAACTACCTTTTATTTATATTTTGCCCAAAGTTCATTTTCTATCATACTATCATGGGCGATATTCTTTTTAAGATACCCAATCTCTTTTTCTGCCCATCCACTAACCTTGCTTATAGAATGATTCTTCAATGTGGAAAGGAGAGATATCTGATTCTCAAACATCGGTATAGCAGAGCCTGATACAGCAAAAGTTCCGATGTTGTTACCTAATGCCATTAATACTTCATCATGTCCACCATACTTTTCCAATATCTCCAAAAGTAAAGCAGGAAATTGCTTGGCATTCTGCGGTATTGGCATCAATTCAACAAATCGCTGAGGAGCAATGTTTGGATACGAATCACATAAATTCATAAAGTCTGTTGAATGATTCTTAGCAAACAAAACAGGATTTTCATTCATAACCGAAACTCCCAACAAATCCTTTAGTCGATAATACAAGACACTCCCATTCTCATCATTCACCAAGGCAGCAGACAAGTCTTTCCAAATTGCAACATAATATTTATCTATCAGAATATCATACAGTTCTCTCAACTCATAATCAAAATTTTCAATGGTGTCTGTTTTTGATAAATATTTCAGTATTTCTTGATGAATACCTACTGCAAAAGCCTCTTCTTTACCTTCAAATAGCATTTGTTTTGCGACTCTGATGTAATCATCATTGTTTATCATTGTTTCTGAGACAAATCTAAAGCGCATCATAAGCACTTGCAAATATTTGGTCATCTTAGGGTAGTTGGTCATTTCCTTACCAAATGTAAACATCGCTACCATTCTGAATACACAAAGAAGTCCTTTGGGACAAGCTTCAATTTCTCTGAATATACGAACAATATTATTTTCATTCATAGCAGCAAACTGTAGATGCTGCCAATATACGACAAAAACATCTGTATCAACCTCACCACTTTGAACAAGATTCAAAAGATAACCAAAACATTCATCTTGAGGTAAAATGGTTCTTTTTCCCATGATTCCAAACAATATTCTTTTGTCGTCCAACGTCTTCAATACGTCTAAAACGCTTTCAAAAATATCCTTATTTATTGCTGCGACAAAATCAATAAAAAAGGCTGATGTCGCATTTGGCTCCTCATTAAGTATTTTGACACCATCTATGATAAAGTCAATAGCCTGGTCAATGATCATCTCTTTCGCTAAGGTCATACCAAATGGGATTGTCAAATTTGTTTTAGCCAGCATGAGACGCTTCAACAAATTTGGAGAATATAAATGGTCACGAACAATTTCTTCCGCTATTTTTTTGAACTCGGCTTCTTGTTTCTTCAATTTATCTTCGAACGGAACGTTTAATGGTGCATTAAAGCTCTCTTGTTCTATTCTTGCAAAACGTGAGACTACATCTGATTTCGTTAATTTCCCGATTATATCTTCATACATAGATTGGCATGTCTCATTCAATCTTGAAAATAACCGACCTTTAAACAAAGACAATATTCTCTGCATTTCGTCCCAGTCATAACCAAGAAGTTCCACAGTTTTCAGAATATAAGGTAATATCAATGATGCCATACCAAAATCACACAACACACCAACTGTATGTTCAAAAATCTTAATAGCCTCTCTTCTCCAAGATGAATCTGTCTTAATTTCATGATAGACCAAATCAGAACATCCCTTCAAATATGTTTTTATTTCATCAATATTTGTTGGCTGATAACACTGCAATTCTTTTGCTCCTTGTTTTTCCGCGCCAGAAAAACGGAAGAAATTTCTGGTTGACAATGCTCGTTCTATAGCAGACAGTACAATGTCTTTGTTTGATTCTTGCAGAATGTGCGTTTTCAAAAAATCCAACCTTAAATCAAGATTTGCACTTGTTTCTGGTAAATAGACTGGAAACAAAGAACAAAACTCGGAAGTTGCATTGTTTGACCATTCTTCATTTTCAGCTATTCCTAATCTCATCATCAAGAAAGCACCTTTGTTAAAAGTACGTGGGTCAAAGCATAACTTTTCTACTGCCCAAACCAAATTCCTACGTCCTGCATCAATACCTTTGAGACTATCTATAGATAAAGGTGAGAGAACTCTACACAAGAATTCCGCAACCACAATAGGGTTCACTTCTACAAACGTTCGGAAGAGCCGTGAACCCAATTCTGTGTTAAGCACTTCCACGTTTCCAAAAGGGCTATTCTCTCCAAGCAATTGATTGAGCATCTCACAAGCCTTATCACAAAATCCCATGTACTTGAACTGTTGATGAAAAGCATGTGATAACTCTTCTGCATCTTTTGACTTTTGGATGACATCTATAACCTTTACCAATCGTTCTGGCGAACACTTTTCTATCCATTCTGTAATGAGATATAATGCCAATGGGGTAGGTCTTATCCCCACGGTTCTTCCACATTCTTCCATTATTCCCCGATTCAAACATTTCTGAATAAGTCCATCAAAAGCATTCATAAGTACTTCTTCATCATTTACATTGATAGAAGTGATGCTTTTACTTTTTGCAACGCATTCCAATTCTGACCTTCTTTCTGCTCTCCATCCAACAAACTTAAATAAAGCCAATGTTTGCATCATGACTCTTTGATTGTCATTTTCATCCATCCCCAACAATTTTGTCATCAAAGCTTGGTCACCCAAATCACCTAAGTCATGCCCATTTTTCAAAGAATTTATAAGCAGTATTGCCATCATCGGTATTCCTGATGCAAATTCCTCTATTCTCTTTTTTATAGGTTCACCAAACGTTCCTATGCGTTGGGCAACTAATTGCTCTACGATTTCTTCCTCATGGTGGTCAAGTATGACATACTTTATATCTTGCATTTGTCTTTCTTCTGGTTCATTGTAGATTGCAATGATAGTATTTGTCGCATTTTGAATTTCAGACTTTAAATCAATAGTTTCAGATAGCAAGGTTTTATTGCAATTATCTAATATCAAAATAGCCTCTTTACAATCTTTAAAAAAGTAAGATAACTTCTCTTTTATCTTGGTTGATTCAGTTTTTTGACAGTCACAATACAAGTATTGAGATTTTGATTCTGAATCTCTGAAACATTCAAAAATAAACTTAGTCTTACCCAAGCCTGACAATCCTAATAAGCGTACAACTCCTTTTGTATACATTATTTGACTTTTATAATTGCCAAGTTTGTCTGTCCAAATAAAATTGCCAGATAGTTTAGGATTCTTGCATTGCTCCTGCCAGCCAATAAAAGGACTAAATTTCTGTCTAATATTCTTCAAGGCTGCTAAAGCCGATTTTTGCAGAGCGTCTTTTAAGATTGATACAAATTTCTTCTTAGCCTTTTCCTTGTCTTTATCATGTTTTAGATGAAAAACTATAGGGAAACGGCGTTCTCTTGAATCAAAAGGAATCAAGTTTGCGTCTACTGTAGGTTTTCCATTCACGTCATTCATTACAAGAATTATCTGTTTTTCAAATTCTGCAGACTTACCCAAAGCCCGATGAAACTCACCATAAACATTTGGGTTTGGTTCTCTTCGTAAACCTTTTAAGACATGAAGTATTTTGCCAAACTTCAAGAACAAATTGTTAGGCTGGGTAATTGTCATATCCCCAATAAAAATATCACAATTATCAATCTGTTCCATCATTTTATCAGAAACAGATGGCGTACCAGATTCTCCTGTTAATCCTTCATGTAACTCAAAGAAAACATTCTTCAACTCTCCCTTATTTTGTATCTCTTTACAAGCGGTATTGATACATTCTATGAGAAATTTTTTATTGTTGAATCCTTGGTCATTCGTTTGTGTCTGCCAAGAGAAAAATATATTTAATTTCATATTCTTGATATATTAAAAACGAACAATAAGTTCCATACTAAAAAGCGTTTGCTACAAAAAACAATATCGTCTATACTAACATACATTTCACATCTTCCAAAAGAAAAACCATGTTCTAAACAGTGGCTCACAAATTGCCTCAATGGGGTAATGCTTCACGAATCTCATATTCCTTAGCGTCATTCGGAAATACCGATGTACTTTCCCTTCGCCTGTCTTGTCCCCAAGCCTGTCATCATACTGTCCGAAGTTACCACCTCGCACAATCTCATCAAGAAGGAATGCACCTTCCTTCTCATTAATCGGAGCAATCATTTTCTCCTCTTCCAATCCAAATACCTCATACAGCACATACATTACAGCCCCAGCAAACTTCCACAATCCCAACCATTTCAAATCCTGCTGCAACGCAGCCAAATCCGTAGAATCTAAATCCGTGAGATCCGTGTGCCACTTCACAACAACAAAATAATAATCAAGAAGTTGTCTCAACCCAATCCCTTCCGTAAACACATGTCGATACAGATGCGAAAGAATATAGATGACATTGAATGAAAGGGTAGGTACGGTTATCTCCCCATATCCATCAGGCAATGTCACTGTATTCGAGCATTGCAAGTCCAGCACCTTGCCAAACCATTTCTGCATCCTGCGATTATGCCAAGGGCAAAACATATACGATGGAGTGAAATGCACCTCTATCGGAGTCTTCATCACTGGAAAATCCACATGATGATAGCGCATCACTTGATTCGGACAAACCTTGTCAACATACTCCATTATACGTTTTCTGCCACCAATGAGGTAAATGTCTATATCTCCTGGTGTGCGCATATAAGGGTCTGGATAAAGCAGTGCGTTACCTTGCCCTTTCAGAATACAGTTACGAAATCCTGCACCCTTGAAGTTTTGGCAAACCTTTGCCGAATCCATAAACAAACGCATATTCTGCTGCTTAATCCTCTGCGCCATTCCCATCCATGTCATCAGCAAGTCTCCATCAGGAGCCAATTCTTTTGGCAACTGTTGAATTCCATGAAACAGTACCCCTATCAATGCCTGTTTCTTGGCAATACCATACAATACACCCCAATCAGCATCCTTCACAGACTCAGGAATCCCCTCAGTCGTCGCTCCTATGCAGAATCGTAAAAAATCAAAAAATATTCTTTGTTGTGCTTTCATTGTTATACTTTTGCAAGCATGAAACAAGTGATACGCCTCATATTATCCTACATAGCCGCTATCATCCTCCTTCCGATAGCGTTGCTATATAGCCTCTACCGCAGGAAGTAACCAGCCAAAGAGTTACTTCATACGGAAAGGATTCTTGTATATCCCCAAAAGTTGCTTGGCAAAGTAATAGAAGAACTGCATATCATCCACAAAGTAACGCTTGAAGAGGCGCTTTGGCTCCTTCATACAGCGATACAGCCACTCCATACCAATCTTCTGCCAAATCTTAGGCGCACGTTTCAGAGTACCAGCCTCAAAGTCGATGGTAGCACCGAGAGCCATAAACACCTTCACCCCAGGCATTCGGTCACGATACGTCATAATCCACTTCTCCTGCTTAGGCGCACCCACACCAACAAGCAGTACATTTGCACCACTCTCGTTCACGATGCGAACCAGTTCCTCACATTCTTCCTCATGCTTCTCGAAGCCAAAGGAAGGAGAATAAGCACCAACCACCATCTTGCGACCTACCTTCTCATTGATACGCTCCATTGCCTTAGCTGCAATTCCCTCCTTAGCACCAAGCAAGAAGATTTTGCAATCAGCATCATCCTTATGATACATATAATAAGAGGTGAAGAAGCTGGAACCCGGAATCGCTTCCTTGATTGGGGTCTTCAACAACTTACCGAACAGGTAGAGGATCTTACTGTCACACACCACCCATTCCGACTTCTGATACACGTCATAAAACTCCTTGTCCTTCTGTAGCTTAATCAGATGGTCAAGATTAGGAGTCACAAGAACACCCTCCTTCAGGTTCTCCAAGAGTTCCTGACGAGTAATGTTCTGAATATCTATATTTAATACATTTACTGTTTCCATTGTTTTTTTCAAAATATCATTATACAAAATCTTTGTTTGATTATCAATCACGACACAAATCAGAAAGGCAATTCTTCATTTTGACCATCATATACAACTCCCTTCGAAGAGTTGTCATGCCTAACAGTTGTTTTTGGAAATGCAGGCTGACTTTTTATATCATCAATATTGAAGATTGCGTTTAAAGATATCGAATCATCATCAACTATAGAGACTATATCACGATAGTTATTCGAATTTAAATAAGAGCGTACACTATTGACAGGTCTATCGCACAAATTAATCATCTCATGATTTTGAATCAACACAACCCCATCAAAATATTCCAAGACACAGCCTTTAGAAACAAAACAACTAGAAAGAGGCTTACCTGTAAACTTTTTCTGTTCGACAAACGGCTTAACCCTTTGCGAGATATAGAAAGGCTCATCAATCTTTCCTTCTTTAATTTTAGCATTTACTATACTACCATCATTCATCACGAAGAAACTTTTATCCGAGCTATTAAAACTATACATTATGTCTGATTTATCAATTTTTGTTCTTGAAAATAAATCTTCCATACCATACACAGCCTTTGCGAATTGGCTGATTACTTTTTTCTCCCTTATCTTTGTTGTAGTATAGAAACTTTTATTATCATTTTTCGTTCTATCTATACATTCATTATATATATATTCAAAATTGCTGGCATTATTATAATTTACCACATCAGATGTCATCCATCCTGTACGCAAAGAACGCTTTGCAAACGATTTTCCCTCATCGATTCTAAAATCAGTTTCAAAATCTAATACTTCCCCTTTGAACAATCCATCCCAGTCTGCCGAAACGACAACTGTACTATTCCTAGCATTTAGCCCAATAACTTTACCATCAAAACATTTGGATAAATGGGAAGGATTAATTTGATAGCTTCCATCCATATTCAGTTTCGACTCATACAGTCCATTTTGGCATCCAAGAAACAGCCTACCACCATAAGCACGTAAGTCTAAAGGTATAGACTGACACATATCTATCGTATTACAATATTCTTCTATATCAGAGAATTCAAGTTCAAAATCAATTTCTTCCGAAGCTTTTTGCCACACTTGTCTAAAAGTTTCTTTTATCTCGTTTACTCCAAATATGATTCTCGCTGCCTCACTTTTTGAGTATTCATTATGAAGAAAAACAAGCTCTATCAAATTAGCATATTCTGGATATTGTACTTTCAGACAATTAACAATATGGTGATAAGACACATTGACCACTCTACCATCATTCAGTACGATAAACAGATAACCACCATACAGATAGCAATCCAATGCACCAACCTTTATAGAAAAATGAATAATCGGATTCATAGTTTATGTTTTAATAATTTACGACATACAGATATATCTATAACACCTATACTAAACCAATGATTAATCAGTTTGTCGCCCAAATTCGAACTATCTGTAGGATAGCCATGCCAAGATTCACCTTCATTTTGGGGCTGAGGAAAGAATGCTAACCGTTCTCCTGTCATTCCTAATATGCAACCATTTTCTTTAATCGCATAAAGACCTTTAACGTCGTCATTAACCCATCTTACATCCCTAATAAGTGGCTCTTCGCTCAATACCCTTCCATCATGCTCATCAGCCAAATTAAAAATTTCATATTCAAAATTGGCATTCGCTATCCAACGAGTCTTGTCTTTTCGTATTTTAGCTTTATAGCTATGATAAGGAGCAGGCTGATAATAATGCTCCACTTTATTTGGTCCTAGTTTCATATTCATCCAATTTAAGCTTCAATTTATCCAGTTCTATCTTTCGTTTTTTAAGACGTTCTTTTAATTTATATACAGTATATGTAGTAAGTACAAAGGTAAACATCAACGCAGAAATCATTACGAAAAAGCCTTGTTTATAAACTTCTTCATTTTCTACATTCTTCTCTTTCGAAGCAACAACACTTACCAGAACCATGCCAAAGCATAAAAGAGACAACATCATACTTATATAAAGATTTCGTTCACTTTTCCTCTTATGAACATCATTAGATGGAGTTTGTTTCGGCTCATCTTTCATAGTCATCAAAAGATTGCAATATTCATTCTTTTGGCTTGAGTTCAAAAACGAATTGCTCAAGATTTCAAGAACAAGAATACTTACCAACTGCTTTATTCCAATGACATCAGAAACCTTTACGCCATATTTTACTGCTATAGCACTTCGCAATGCAGCTAAAACATCATTAGCAGGAATCGCCTTGTCTATTACTAATGGGCGAACAGCATAAACCACCTCATTAGTTGCCAATCTAACTTTTTGTTCATATTCCTTATTCTCCTTTTTACTCAAAAAGAACTTGGTTATAAAGAACACAATAAGTGAACTTATAACACCTCCACCTATTCCAACAATCCAAGGATTTGCAATTAAATCATCCATATAAACGATTATTTCAAATACAAAAAAATAAAACGACTTACTCTCCTACATTTCATGCAATACCATCGGCACATACAGTCTTCACATTCTTATCTTCCTCATCACCCACTTTTCCAATGGATAGACCACATAGCTTGCTATCGTTGACATCACAAATATCTCGTTCCATAGCCTATAAATAGATTACTATCAGGAATGCGGCTACCCAACCAGCAATACACAACTGTACAAATCTATCTTTCATCAGCACCTTGGTCGGACTTCCACTTTTAACATCTACGATTGTAATCTGCAAATATCTCAATATACCAGCCAAGACAAACACCGTAGTTAGGTAAATATAATGAGAATTAAACTGCTTCATAACATCATCCGAAACAGTATACATTACATAAGCAACCAATGTAACAGCAGAAACAATAGTCAATGCCTGATTCATAAAGTCTAAGTTATAGCGGTTGACATTCTTTCTTGGCAACACTCCCGTTTCTTGATACAATACAACATCATCTCTTCTCTTGGCAAAAGCAAGGAACAATGCTAACAAGAAAGTCATTAGGACTATCCAATGAGAGAGAATGATATCATTGACAACACCACCTAAAATAACACGAAGGACAAAACCAATTGCTATGATGAAAACATCTACTAAGGCTATTTGCTTAAGCTTTACACAATAGGCAATATTCATCAGATAATAGAAGCAAATAACACCAATCACCTGCATACTGGAATTTCCGAGAGTCCAAAACGCAAGATTTAAAGAAAGAAATAGCATCAACGCCATTAATCCATAAGCTTGTGGAATACTAACTGCTCCAGATGCAATAGGACGCTTACATTTCTTAGGATGCTTTCTATCAGCGGCTACATCATATATATCATTAAAACAATATATGCTACTAGCCGCAAAGCTATAACAGAAGAATGCAATTACTGCATTTATCAACATCTGAACATTTGTCAAATCCCCATGAAAAAACAATGGCAAGAAAATAAACATATTCTTTACCCATTGTTGCGGACGTAATAACAATATAATATTTTTCATTTCAAAATTTCTTTTTAGTCAAAAATAAAAGTTTTTTGTCTTTAAATGACATTAGCCCTATAGTTGCATATAGAATCATAATTGGCACATAAGAATAATGGTATCTCATTCCTCCATATAAAACACAATGCATTCCACAAGCTAAAATAATAGGCAGAAAAAATACTCCCCAATATCCCCAAATTTGTTTTCGAAGTTTCCATAAACCAATTAACATTAAGAAGAATGTTATATAATAGAAAAGAGAAAAGCCTACTATTCTAAAAGCTCGTTTACATAGCTCCAATTTTGAATATAATGATGTATTTGAGGTTGCTAAATTATTTAAAGGTAAATCCATATAATTATCTCCCCACCAAAGTCGAGCCATCTTAATTGGTACATAGGATACATATTTAACAGGATGCTGAGCTATCCATTGTATTGCATGTGATTTCCAAATAGAATCTTTTTGGTAAACATTGGTATTCTTTTCAATGTATCCAATATCCCCTTTTTTAAAGACTTCATCATTCACAGTACCATTCATATGATCGTTTGCTCCCATAATCAAATTAACACCTAACGTTGAACCCGAAGCATCCTTTGCAGCAGTATTACTAGAGATTATCAAAGACAAAACTGTTGAAAAGACGAAATAAGATATGCAATACACCACAATTCGCTTCCAACCAAAATTTTTAAAGTACATATAAAAGAGTATGGAAGCTACAAAAATAACAAGCAATGGGCGTGTATAATTGGCATAACACATTGTCATGGAAGACAGAACTAGCCAAATATACTTAGGACGCAATAGTGCTAAACTTCCAAACAACAAACAAGTAAAAAACAAATCACTCATCACTGGTATAGAAGATATCATATTACTATACATGAGACAATATAAAATTGTAGCATAGTCCGATGCTTCATCATTTACAAGTTCTTCAATTATTTTTCGAACAGACGCCAATAAAATCAGATTCAAGACTATTCCAATAATACCATGATACATAAATGTTCCAAATACCTTTAATTCCAATATCAAGAAATTAATGAATCCTGGATTAAACAAATAGTGTTGACTATTTAATTGGTGTATATTTGGATACCATTGCCCCCCCATGTAGCATTCCATTGCAGAATCCATATATAATTTTGCATCACTATATTGTGGAAGGTTCCAATATTTTATAACTAAAAACACTTGTATTACAAGCCATAACACGAAAGATAGCCTCATGACTATCTTTCTTTTATCATATAGAAAATCCATACTCTTCATTATTCAAATAACAATACACTTTCTATTAACTATAATTTTCAAACAGGATTATAATCAAACAAGACAATCCTTACTCAGCATTTTCAAATACAATGCTTTCAAATCTCCAAATACTTTCTCTGGGAAAAAATCCTGTACTACATAGAAAGCATTATTGCCTTGTTTTCTAATCGCATCACGATTTTCAATATAAAACTTGATAGCTTCAGCTATAGCCTTTGTATCGCCAGGCTGAACCAAGATACCATTTTCACCACTCTTGATAATCTCAGAAATTCCCCCTACAGGAGTAGATATGACAGGATGACTATAAGCCATAGCTTCAAGGATAGCAATAGGCAATCCCTCGTTGTAGGATGGCAAAATATAAACATCTTCCCAATTCAAACAATCGATTTTCTTCTGACCTGCAATCCAACCTTCATATGTTATAAACGATTCCAAGCCATTCTCACGAATATAAGCCTTGATATCACCATCAACCTCATTACCTCCCATACGAAGTAAAAGTTTATCGGCAAAATACTCCTTATTGTCCACAATAGCTTTTAATAAGTCGAATCCACCTTTTCGCTTGCTAATTTCCCCCATATATATCAGATGCAACTTACTATCTTCAGTATGTTTTTCTGGAGCTATCTCTGGAGGTGACACGATATTGTTAAGAACATGAATCTTGTCCTTGTCCATTCCGATGGATGAAAAATACTCTTTCCATGATTGCGACAAAACAATTAAGGCATCACACATTTTCAATGTATCTGTAATACCTTGTTTGTCTTCTGCTTCCTGATAATACTCAACGAAGTCAGCTGCATGTTCATGCAGAATCACCTTTTTGCCACATTTTTTGGCAAGACGAATAAATAACTTACATCTATCAAACGAAGCATTAGCAGCTCCGTGTATATGCACGATTTTTATACGTTTGTCAAAAGTCAGTAAGAACCAAGTTCGCACCAATGCCTGCAGAGCATACCAAGACTTCACCAACTTATTACCCAACTTCCAAGTTGGAATAAAACGCATGTTCTCAATATACTTATCATAAGATACAAGAACTGCAGTCATACCACCTTTTGTTTTCATTGAAACTCCCAAGAAAAGGACTTGAGAGGACAGTTCTTTATTGATATATTTTCTTTGCATATCCTAACACTTTATCCCTGAAGATTTCTAAAATCAGCTATATTTATGCAATTTATAGGTATGCCAATCCGGCAAAACTAGATGAAGATTCTTCTGCACACTTCATCTGTAAATTACAGATATTATTGTAAAATGAGGGATTAATTATTAACACAAACATAGTTTTAATATTTACTTTTTTAATCTGTACAACCTGTCCAATAACCAGTAAAGGAAGAATCCCATTTTATGCTTTAACCTCTTACTATAAAATACATCTGCCAAAAAACTTTGAGAAGCATATTTTTTCAAAGCCTCATCCGTATCTAGAAAGAAGGCTTTATCCTTGTTCAAAATAGCTTCTTTCATCATACCGCGCCTTAAATCCGACCGAGCTATCGCTATATCTCTTGATGAAACATAATAAGCATTAGTCTTTGCATACGCTATGATATGGTTCAAAGCGATAAGGGCATCTGGGCGTACCGCTGACACCAATCGTCTAGTAACACTACTTTCATTAACACGATAGCCGTAATAATCCTTTTCAATATAGATAAACGACTTTGCTTTTATCAGTAGTTCAAACAAGACCATCCAATCCTCGCCTGTACGTATACCTTGCTGAAAGCGAATATTATTATCAAAAAATAACTCCCTTTTATAGAAAGCCCCACACACTCCTAACATTGCAGATCTACGAACAACAAGTTGGATATATTCATCTTTATCTTGACTGAACTTCAATCCCCAAGAAGAAGCATTTCCTTTTTTGTCAAATAAATAAGCTCCATAACGCACTATATCATGTTCTGCAACCTCTTGTTTTTCCAACACCATGAATGTCCCATCCTTCAATACATCATCGCCATCCACAAAACAAATCCAATCACCATCTGCGACCTCCAATCCCTTATTACGTGCTACACTGACACCAGCATTAGGTTGGTGTACCACCACGATATTTCCCTGTTCATGGGAGAAAGTATCACATATTTTCCCTGATTCGTCTGTGCTTCCGTCATCTATAAGAATCACTTGTGTATCAAAATGGTCCGGCAATTTTTGGTTGAGTATGCTATTTACACATTCTTCAATCCATTCAGCACAATTATAAATTGGTATTATAACTGATATTTTATGCTTGTTCATATTATTCGAGGTATTATTTTATCATTAAAAAGTTTTATATAATAATTATTCAATACATGTTTTGGCAAATGCAAAGCAAAGAAGATAGCCATTTTACCACCAATGCCACACAAGGAGTTCAATTTTGCCCATAAGGGTAAATAAGCTGCACTGGCTTTATTTGACAGCACTCGGTAATCCGACATCAGTAATTTATAAATGACAGCCAATTGATTATTCCTACAAGAGCTGTCTATATTATCCATAAAATCTGCGACGGATATGAGACGAGACTTAATATTTCGCGCGCTAGGAGCCTGCGTTATACTTCCTGGGCGAATATTATAAATATAAGTATCTTGCTTGCAAATGGCATACGCTGTAACATGTTTAGCTGCGAAGAAATTCCAATAATCATCCTCATGGAGTAACCCCTCTTTGAAAAAGAGATTATTTGCTAACACCCACTCTCGGTTTACCAACTTATTCCAAGCAGTTGGTGGATAGTATGCCATCAACATATTACGCTTGATATATTTAGCATCTTCCGAATATTCTTTTAACTTTTTTGATTTCATACTCAAATATTCAAAGCCTTCAGATGTAGCTTGGGCGCCAGCTTGCACGATTTGAGCCTTAGGATACTTTTGAGCCGTTTCTGCAAGTACCTTAATGCAATCTGGAGTTATATAGTCATCACTATCCAAAAAATAAAGATAATCACCCTTAGCTTCTAGAATACCAGTATTACGAGCCGCAGAAAGTCCTCCATTCTCTTCTCTATTGATGATTCTGAACTTGATGTTTCCCCTAGATTCATCTATTAATTTCTGAGCAATATTAATACTCTCGTCTTTAGTACAATCATTTACAAGAATACATTCTACCCCCGATGTTAATGATTGCGACATTATTGATATCAAACACTTCTTTATATATGGCTCTACTCCATATATAGGAACTATAATTGAAATTATCATATTTTTCTAATTTTTCCGGATTTAGCAGTATCCTGCATATAATTAAATATCAAAGTAAACACTAAAACCATTGAAGGATTTACACCTGGAATAGTTGATAAAGAATGCATAACCAAAATTCCTATAACAAATAATATTATAAGCTTATTATCTTTACGCCATGAATATAAAATTGGTGAAATAAAAAGAAACAAATACGAAACCAATCCTAAAATTCCTTGATCTGCAATTACTCCAAACCACATCGATTCTGCACCAAATAACTCTTTTTCAACATGGTTTAAAACTACATCATTATAAAGAAAACCAAGTCCATTACCAATAATCGGAGAACGCATCATATAATCCCATGAAATCATAAATTGAATTAAGCGCATATCAGAACTACTTCCATTTACTTTCTCTGTATTAAATATAGAATCGAAGATTTGCGACAAATAATCGCCTGCAAAGATAAATACAAAAGGAATTATAAAACATAAAAGCAATATATGGCTAACCTTCAATTTTGAAAATGACATTCCAGTACACATTAATAAACCTATAATGCAGCTTCGGGCACCTGTAAGGAAAACACACATTGCACACAAGCAAATTACAATTATATTTAATCTCGTTTTTTTTATATATGCAGTTTTGTAAGCAACCAAAAGCAAAGCATAATTGAACAACATAACTCCACCTAACGTAGTATGCATAGAAAATATAGCCTGCGCACGTTTTAGTCCAAATCTAATTTCTGTAACAAAAGGAGACTCAATATAGCACCCACTCAAAACTAAACTTTTCAATAGCGGATTACTTCTAGTTATAGTTTCGAATAAAGCATATAATGATACTAAACATCCAAAAACCAGAGCAGTTTTTACCAAAGCATGAATAGCCTTTTGAGCATTATTCTGTAACAAATACCATATTATATAGATATAGCCTACAGATTGACAAATATTAAATACCAATGTAGGAGTATGTCGATATTTTGCTGATACAAAAAAATTCGTACATATCATTGATAGAGCAAACAAAAACATAGTCGATTTAAATGGAAATGTCCTATAATATACAAAAAATCGATTATAACGAGTAAAAAATATAAATGCAACTATCACTGACAAAAAGTTATATGGGCTTATAGAGCCAACAACAAAACTTCCAAGAAGAGTATAGGTCACCAATACAAATGGAAAAACTGTTACAAAATTCCCATACGCTTTTATGGCCAAATAAAAAAATAATATACCAATAATTATATTCATCCTAAACAAATTTTGTTCATCAATAATTTAATTAGCATCTTGGATGCTTTAGAATCCACTTTTCGACAAAACAAACAGTTGCTATCTATAATCTTATGGAAATCCTCTTCTCTTAATACCTTTGGAGGACTTTTAACATTCCAATCCATAACTATTAATATTATTCTCACCCAAAATATCTTCTATTACTTTGCAGAAATTACTAAAATAGATTTCTCGAGTGAACAGAGTTGCACGTTCTAAAGCCTTTTCAGACATTTGTTTGCAAAGGTCCTTATTCTCATAGAGACGAACAATATTAGAACGCAGATTCTCTATCACATGATCATCGAAAGGAATGAAAATAGTCGTTTCATCGGTAAACAACTCAGGATTTCCTCCGACCTTGGTCGCTATTGTAGGCAATCCACAATGCATCATCTCTAATGTAACGAGGGCACAGGCCTCATTACATAGGGACGGTACTGTCCCTATGGAACTAAGCTGATAGTACTTATACAAATCAGCATTATCTATAAAGCCTGTGTAAACTATTCGGTCAGCATTTTCCAATGACACTTTTTGAACTTTCTTGGAATAATCATTCAAGTTACCATTACCAAAATCTGAAGAACCAATGACCAATAGCTTTATCTTTGGATTATTTATCTTGAGGATAGCTTGCATCAACTCCAACACACCCTTTACAGGAATAATCCTACCACAGAACACAACAACGAAATCATCATCAGCAAACCCCAATTGATGTCGCAACGCATGCTTTTCTTCTATAGGGAATGGCTTTCTAAATCTATTAGCATCTACACCATTTAATAACACATGAGTTTTATCTTCAGGTATTGCCTTCGAAGTTGACAGATATGCCTTTCTTACAAAATCACTTACTCCTATCAGATGCCCAAAAGCATTATCACATTGCGCATCAGCAAACAATTCGCAATGAAGATGCAAGCAAACTTTATCCTTACCTAACAATGGGGAAATACGATACATCAGTTCCATATCACACCCCTCAGCAATCACCAAGTCAAACTTTTTCCCTTCTTTTTTCATATACTGTAGTACCTGGAACTCGTAAGTATGAAACTGTGGGAAAGGCTTTCCTGTTAATCTTCTCATCAGTCCACGAGCTTTCCAAGCTAGTTTATGATACAGCCCGCCCCATTGAACATAGTTTTCAAAATGAGTGTGGCGATAAGGCTGTTGAGCAGCCATTCCAGACTGGTCTTTCTTCGTGATAACAGTCAGTTCAAAGTGAGGATTCTTTTCATTATCCTCACATAGTTGCTGAATCAACTGTTCTATGGCTCCACCTTTTACTGCAGGTACAGGAAGTACACCTGATGTTATAAAACAAATATTCTTCATTTTTTTATTATTTTTTCTCTTACAACATTGAAAGCCATAAGAAGTATGTCCTTGTTAAACCAATAATATAATAAAACACTTATTATATATGACATTATCAATGTGAAATGCTCAAAGATTAATGAGCAGATATAAATCAACACAAATAACAAGCATTGCTTTACCGAAAATGCGACACTTGTAAACCTTACTATTTTTCTTGAATAGTATAATCTTGACAAAGCGCATATCAACTGGGACAGTACGATAGCAAAGCAAGCTCCCCATAATCCCCAATAAGGAATGAGTAAGTAATTCAATCCCAAGGCAGCCAATCCTCCAACAACTACCGAATAAAAAGTAAACTTAGTTTGCTTGGAAGCAGAGAAAACTGTTCCTAAGAATGCACTCATATTTGAAAAAATGACAGATAAAGCCAACAGAGGAATATACATCCATGCATCATAATATCTTTCATTAGTCATTAACTTAATAAAAGGATGAGCAAACACAACTATTCCCATACAAGCTACTATCTGTACAGCCATGATTAACCTATACATTTTATTAAAATATTCACAAAAATCTTCCTTCTTGAATTCCTCAACAACAGTAACAATCCAAGCCTGTTGGAAAAAGGTAAAGACAAGATTCATTATTGTTGGCAATTTTGAGGCTACTGCCATCAAACCCAATGCAAACAACCCTGCATATTGTTCAAGAAGCGGTCTATTTAATCCTGAAACAAGCCACCATAAAACGGCTGTTGGTATTAAAGGTATAGAAAACTGCAACAGTTCTTTCAATGATTTTAACTGAATATTAGTAACAGATAAATATTCATAAGACTTAGAATAAAAGAATGTAAACAATGCTGTCGCTAAATTTGAAACGATTGTTGCAACAACAAATCCATAAACTCCAAATCTAGGTATAAATGCTATTGACAAACCTGCTGTTGTAAAAGTCTGAATAATACCAGTGAAACTGAACACTGACATTTTGTTTATTCCACGGCAAAAATCTTGCGTGTATTTTTGAAACAGACCAGAAATCAATATGCCATATATGTACCAAATATTATCTATAAACGTATTGTGTAATGGAATTTTCGAGACCAAGCCAAATACAACCGCACACAACAGACTACATATTATCTGAAAGAAAAAGCCACTAGAATAATAGGCCTTCACTTTCTCCCTGGATGCTTTAACAGGAAAGATGTATATGGCATCGCTTACATCACAGGCAACAACATTTATAAGCAAACTGGCATAAACAGTCAGCAAATCTGTCAAGCCATAATCCTCTGGTGAAAGCCAAGCCGTATAAAGAGGAAGCATAAAAAAGCCTACCAACTTCGACCCAATGTTCCCTATCAGAATAAATACAACATTCTTTGCTAATTTTTTATTTCTTCCCATGCGACTTCAGATAATTTTTCTTAGCATCTTCCAATGTCCTTACCCCTTCACCTTTCAATATTCCTGGATGTACCCTATAACCATACCAATCAATTGGAATATCAATACCAAAAGATAAAGCTGCCGAAGAAGAAACAGTAACAACCCTCTCAAACTTGATTCCTAAAATCGCGAGGAACTGCATAGCTACTGTTTTATCGAAGTACATTACTTTTGGAAAATATTTACGATAATCTATTTTATCACGTGGATGGGGTTTAATAACAACAGCATCTTCATCATAATTGGAGAGAATTTTGCGGTAAATCTCCACTTGTTCTTCCTCTGTAACAAAATGATCGTCAGAAAATGCTTGAGTCAACAATATAATTTTTTTAGCTTGTATTTTTACTAAACTCTCTTGCGAAATATCAAATATTGAAAGTATTAAATCTTTCTTTTCCAGAGAACTCTCTGCCCATTTTTTATTCAAGTCCACAACGTGATGAACCTTGTCTTGCAAATATATTTTTTCGGACGGAAAAGATGTATAAATATCTGATACCATTGAAGATGTGGCTACAGGAAAGCCATAATAGTCTCCAAATAATAATCTACGAATTATTTTTTTTAAGATATTCTCTTTTTTAGTTTTCAAATAATCTTGAAACATTGGACCAGTCTCCCAAATATCAAAAATCATAGGAGCATCTTCTATATAATTCATCTTATGCCCTCGTAAAATATTCCATCTAAAATCTAGCCCAAATATATCTGCATTTTTAAGTTCAGGATATATAAATTTATTAAAGAATGAACTTAAAGCCAAGACAAAACGATTCTTGAAATTATCTTTTAAGAAACGTACTTTAGGCATTTTGTTTCTTATTGATTCTTCAATATTTTTATCAAAAAAATATATTGTATCTAAAATCTCTTCTTTACTTGAAATCAATAAATAAAAAGTAAATACATATAGAGAACCAGGAAAACAAACTCTGTGATATTTCATATTTTTATCTTTTAACTCTTCCACTTGTATTTCCATTCATTAAAGATTCAACATCATCTACAGTAGCCCAATTGAAATCACCCTTCAACGTATGCTTATAAGCACTAGCTGCAGTTGCAAAATCCAAAGCCTTTTGATTATCCCTATAATGAAGCAATCCGTAAATTAGACCTCCCATAAAGGAGTCACCACCACCAACTCTATCTACGATATCCGTGATATCATATCTGGCAGACTGATATAGTTGCTTTCCATCATAAAGGATACCACACCAGGTATTGTGATTGGCATTGATAGCACCACGTAGAGTTACTGCCATCTTCTTGCAACGAGGGAATCGAGTCATCATCTGCTGACAAACGGACTCAAAAGTATTTTGGTTGATACTACCTTTCGTATTGTCTGCATCAAAATTCTTTGGCTTGATACCAAAAACCTTCTCGCAATCTTCTTCATTACCCATGATTAAATCACAACCTTCAACCAAAGCTGGCATCACTTCTGAAGCGTTCTTGCCATAGTTCCAAAGATTGCCACGATAATTGATATCACAAGATACCGTTACACCTAATTCATTAGCTACTTGAATAGCTTTCAAACATTCACCAGATGCATTTTGTGATAAAGCAGGAGTAATACCCGTCCAATGGAACCAAGTAGCATCTTTCAATATATCATACCAATTGATACTACCAGGCTCTATCATTGCTATCGAAGAATATTCGCGATCATAAAACACCTTGGATGGGCGCATGTTACTACCTGTCTCCAGGTAGAGGATACCCATTCTCTTACCTGAACGTAGGATATGGTCTACTCCTACACGATGACCACGTAATTCCATTATGCAATGTTCTGCAATAGGATTATCTGGCAAGCATGTAATATATTCTGTAGATATTCCATAATGAGCAAGACTCACAGCAACGTTAGCTTCTGCACCAGCATAACTAACATCCAGGCTATTGCTCTGTATTAATTTGAGATAATCAGGTGCGCCTAAGCGCACCATAATTTCTCCAAATGTTACTACTTTATTTGTTTTCATACAAATTCTTATACATAATTTCTGCAATAGTAAAATCATCCTCCCAGTCAATGTCCTTTGAATGAATCTCATCCATAACATGAAGGAGAACCTTATTACCTAAGCGATTCTTCAATTCTGTATAAACCTCTCGTTTTGCAAGGAACATTGTATGATTGATCTCATACAAAGGTTCCAGATCCTGAGTACGCGGCCAAGGAATATCCGTTGTATTATTCACCAACTTACCCTCTTTATTCAACAAGAAGTTTTTCAGTTCTGTCACACCAACCAGAGAATCATACCCCTCATTGAGCTTGGAGAGATACAACTCTATACCCTTGTCATATTCTTCTGCTCCAGCCAAAGGGGTAGTTACATGTCCCCAAAGAATGTGGTTTGCATCCGTAATGGTTGGAACATAACAAATCAAATCCTGCAAATTAGTAGAACTAAGACAGAGTTCATCAGGTCTTGGAATAATACGCAATCTCTTATCAGATGCATATTTTTGCGCTACTTCCATACACTTTTCATCATTGGTAGAAAGAATAATCTCATCTATCAACTTAGTTCCCAGGAGTTGTCTTATCTTATTCTCAATAAGACCTCCATCCATACCAGCAAAAGGACGAGTATTTTTGTTCTTAACTCGTTCACTACCCTTGCGGGTTGGCAAAAAGAATGCTATTTTATCCATATTATATGTATTGATAAATTGATTTTATTTCTAGTTCTTTGTACAATGTATCTGTCAAGGAAATCAATGGCTTGTTGAAATAAGTTACAAAACCGGAGAATAAGGTTCTATTTTCATTGGTCAAGTCCATTTCCTTTTCAGAAAGAACTTCTCCCTTATAACCATCATATCCTATGACAAATATCTCTTTAGCCTCTAGATCTAATGCAATTTGCAAAGCTATAGCAGTACAAGAATCTAAGTAATCCTTGGTGAATGCAATGTCTTTAAGCTCAAAGGTTGAGTCTTCTGCAAAATCAGGAACCTCAGTACCCATCTTTCTCGGGAAAGGAGCCAAAATACACTTACCATTGAATTCTTCTGCATTGATATTGCATTTCATACGCTTTGCCTCATTTCCTACAAGACAATAATATTTATCATTATCTATATCAAGATAAGAAGCAGCATGACGGCAAGTTGCGAAAACAACAGCAACTGCAGGATGAGCTTTCAAGTACTCCTTAATGGCCTCCTGATGCTCGATAGCAGAATTGCCACCTCCAATAATCAAGACCTTATCTTTTGGTTTTGCATCCAAAAGAGGATAATGAGCATTATCAGCAACACAATTACGTTTGTTGTCCAAAGCTCTGACGATGCTATTAAAACTATACGCACGATTGGTAACCCATTCCATCACTTCTTTCTGAGGAATTCGGTTAGCTCCCGAAATCATATATGGAAGATTGGTTCCCCACTGATATTTATCAAGCAATGGCTGGAAGTTGGAAACATAATCGCCTAAAACATTAAAGTCTACTTCTAAGCCTTCATTCTTAAGATAAGTAAGAAGTAACTCCATGTTCAGATTACCTGCACCTCGTCCCATACCCAAAGCTGTAGCATCAACAAAGTCAACACCGCATTCAATGGCTGTCAATGTATTAATCAAGCCAAGCTGCAAGTTGTTGTGTCCATGGAATCCTACAGCGCAAGTTGTATTTGCCTTTACCTTTGCAGTAATGTCTCTTACTTCAGAAGGAGTAATACCGCCGAAAGAATCTACCATACAGAACAAATCTGCAACTCCATTGATTTCTGCCAGATTATCCAGGAATCCCTTATACTCTGTACTCCATTTTGACATATACATGGTATTGAATGCTACTTCAAATCCCATTGCCTTTACAGCCTTTGCCAAAACAACAGCACGCTCGAAGTTCTTGGGATCAACAGCCAGACGAACCATGTCAGCCAATCCCTTGATAGGAGTAAGAAGCTCATCCAAATCTTCTGGTAATGTGCTTTTTTCATTCAGCATTACCGCAAGTTTCTTATTAGAACTCTTACGTAGTTTCTTCAATATGGAAACTGGTGTATAACCAAACTTTCCCATATATTCTTTCGTTGGTTTATTACGATAACCAACTTCCAAGTAATCTACAGGAAGTTTATTGGTTGTCTCGATATAAGTCTTGACAACATCAGAACTAAAATCCCAATTCGTATAGTAACCACCATCACGAAGGGTACAATCTAAAATTTTTGTTTTCATTGATATAAATATATATTACTTCACTGTGCCTTAGCCCAGGTTGCACATATTTCCTTTGCTTCCAATATCGTCTCGTCGTAAATGTCTTGAAACTCCTCTGGGAGTATCGAGAGCATTCGCTCTAAAAATTCTTTATCAGCCATAATAGTTTTTTATATTTATATGGAGGCAAGCTCCATGCCGGAGCCGAAAAGTAGCTTAATAAAATAAGCTCCTAGCACTTCGCCTGCCGTAATTTTATATAAATGCGTCCAAAAATATCACAACATTACCTATTATCAGATTGAGTTTTTTCTTATTCTCTTGGTAAGTAATAGAGAAAAACAGTATGTTACTGATACAAATCGACTTTGATATCGAATGGTGAATCAAAGTCTTTCAGCATTGCCTGCTTCGTATCTTTTTCTGAGAGATTGGCATGCTCTGTAGGTATCTTCCAATCAATACCAAGGCTATCATCAAGGATGCTGATACCTCCATCAGCCTCTGGGTGATAGAACTCATCACACTTGTATTGGAAAACTGCGGTCTCAGAGAGGACAGCAAAACCATGGGCAAAGCCTTTAGGAATGAAGAACTGGCGATGATTATCCTCAGTCAGTTCTACCGCTACGTGCTGACCATAAGTAGGCGACCCCTTGCGAATATCTACAGCTACATCAAGTACTCTGCCTTTAACGCAGCGTACCAACTTACTCTGAGTATAAGGTGGGCGCTGGAAGTGCAGACCTCGCATTACGCCATAGCTGCTCATAGACTCGTTGTCCTGGCAGAAGTGAACACCGTGCCCCAAGATTGGGGTTACCTTCTCTTCAAATTCTCGCTTGCTGAAGCTCTCGAAGAAGTAGCCACGAGCATCACGGAAGAGGCGTGGCTCTATAATGAGAACGCCATCTATTTCTGTTTTAATTATTTCCATAATAACATTTTTCTAACTCAAATGAATCGACTCAGCTACTACCATTTTACTCAACTCTGGAAGCATACGCTCTATCTTCTTACATTTCACCTTATTATAATAGAAGTCCATATCATCCAAAAGGTCGTAGCATTGTTCCTCTGGCATATCTCCTCCATATCCTCCTGCTACGATTGCAATTGCTGCCAATCTACGGGCATCTTTGTCTATACGAAAGTCATATACTCCTTTTAATATGATAGGTAATGTTTCATACATGACATTGCAATAGTGCAGCAACTCAGGAAATTTATCGGATTCCGTGAGATAGGCACTTAGCATTTCCTCTTGGTATTGGCGAAGAAGCAAGAAGTACTTCTCTTTGGCAACATGTCCACTGATGTTTTGTGTCATTACCCAAAACAGGGCATGAGAGAGGACTATTCTGTCCTCACAGGAATGATAATAGAAGAAGCTGTCTTCTGGCTTTCTATTCACATTCAGACGTTGCTCCATCTCTGCAAACATCTCCTTACGTATATCTCTTAATTCTTTTACTGCCATAAGTTTTTTATCTTTTCTTGATAATTCCGAAGTCTTCCACTTCCAATGTATTCAATATGACTCGACTCGTGTACTGCGACACCACCATCATAAAGAGCATGCGGAAGTAAAGAAGCAAAGTATTCTTCGCTATTCTATTGTTGTTATTTGATGTTTGAGTTGGCATAATGTTTTTATCATTTTAGATACTTCTTGTTATCTAAAAAAGACTCCAAATTATGAAGTGTCTGATTCAGATAGTTATATATGCACTGATAATCTTCCTCTATTTGAGACAATGTCAACATGGAACCAGCAACAGAAAAAGACCAGTTTCCATGGGCTAATTTATTTCTGTGATCCTTGGTTCTTTCCATTGCGTCCTTCACTCTGTTTTCTTCAATAGTCAATCTTCCACTACAACCAATGGAACCAACGACTTTTTGGAAATAATTATAATCGACATTACCAGAAGTATTAAAGCCAAATTTCTCCAAAAGGACATTTTCCTTATTGGCGGCTTTCTGATACAAGTCTTTACTTATTTCCAAAATGCGATTCTGGGATGTTACATCCTTATACAACCCACTTATATGGAGGTGAATCAAACGAGTAACTAATTTATTCAAAGGCACTCTTTCATCATTGATAGTATCTTTTACAACAGAAATCACAGAATTCAAAGTTGATTCAACTAAATTGTAAAGAATGAGATAAAAATTAGCTCTAAGAATCTTTTGACAATCTCGGTTAGGAAGATATGAAATCATAGTTCCTTGATATGATTCGCTTTCTATGGGCTTACGCTTATTGGTTGCAACAGAATCCATAAACTTCAAAAGATTCAAATATTCCAAGACATCTTTACAACGTTCTTGAAACTCCACTATAAACGTCTTCATTTCTCAATAAAATTCTTTTTTGCATAATCTATACGATCTTTCAACTTCTGAGGTGTGTGAGTTCTGTATCTGCTTGATAACAGGGTAAAGAAATGATTTGGATGTCTTTTATCAAGAACAGACCAAGCAATATCCTGTGGTTCTAAATTGTTATTTTCACGAAGTGCAAATAGTGCCCCCAATGCAATAGCTTCAAAGTAGGGTTTTGAAACCCCAACAACTCCTTTTGCTTTTGCGAAACCTTGCTCGGGAAAGGTTCTTTCCACAAAAGATATAACCTTCAAGAAATCTTGTTCTTTTTTATTCATATCCTCTTCATCATTGGCTTCATTCTTCAGCTCTATATAATTATTGAGAAAGTCAGACACTCCATTATTTTTTAAACTCACCTTGTTGGCAAGTTCGAATTTAGGATATGTTTCAGAAAATGCACAGAATCTCAAAACCATTTCTTCCTCTTCTCTTCTGTTTTGAGCATACCCTGCAACAGGACATAATTTTCTGAATTGCTCATTCTTGGCAAGACGCATTATAAAGTCAGTAAAAGGTCCTTTATATATACCACGTCTTGCCTCCATTGCCATTAGAGTAACACCACTTGTGTTGATTCTGTCAAACATCTCGTTTCTGATTTCTGGTGTTGTTTGATCATTCAATACAATCATTCTCATAGAAATGTTTTTAAACTTACGTTGACGAGCAGCACCTAATTGCGAAAACTTTGTATTGTTCAATTCAGTGAGTTTCTTTAAACCACTCAACTCCAATTCGTCATTAACATAAGCATTCAAGGTTCGGATTCTCTGCGAGCCATCCACAATCTCCAAACGCCCATCATCTTGGTTTTCTGCTACAAATACCAACGGAACAGGAAGTCCAAGAAATAGACTTTCTATAAATCGGGACTGACGAGGGTCTGTCCAAATGAATTCTCTCTGGTATTCAGGAACGTATAATTCATTTTTATCCTTATCTACACCCTTACTATATTTATCAACATAGTATTCTATGGTAAACTCACGAATATCGTATTTAACACTTCGTTGTTCATTTTCTATCTGTTCCTCTATTTTATTCAATCGAACATCTTCTAATTTATCCATATTTTATTTCCCGCTATAAATTTTATTTCTCTTTTGAAAAATATATCTTGTAATACTTTCGGCTTTTGTTTTCATCAAAGCCACGCTCAATGAAATCTCCTGTTTTCATTAAGCACAATTCCACGGTATCATCCAGTTTTATCTTACGCAACTTTCGAGGGATATTCAAAGCCGTTTTATCAACTTCCAAACGTGCTTCAAGGTTGAAATTCTCACGTTCTTCATATATCTTGCGGTATTCTTCAAACATACTCAGAACTTTCTTGTCTTGAAATACTTTGGCTTGTAAATCTTTAATATCCAAACTTTCCGATTCGGATACCAATTCAGTATAATTGTTCACAAGTTCAACTTGTGCAGATTTCGAAATAGTTGAATATTTAGCCAACTTGTCCTTAACAAAGTTTTCCATCAAACCAACAAGAGCTTTGGACTGGCTATAGGGAGTTGCCTTTGCTTCCATACCCAAAAAGTCTTGTCTCCAAAATTTAGAATCCTTAGATTTGTCAATTATGAAACCGACAGGCATGTCTTCTGTGAAGACAATCAAACATGCCTTATCTATTTTTTGCGATGTATACCCTGTTTTTACGGAAACATTCATGTTGCCAGAAGAGTCAACAGTAGTTTCTATAAATTCATTTTTGGTCTCAATTTTGAAGATACCTATAGCCTCACAATATGTGTCATCATCTAAAACATCCTCTATTTTTATGATAAAGATGTCCCCATCCTTTATGGTTGGCAAAGTGGAAACACTGTCTAAATATTTAAAGATGGATATAGAGTTTTCTATGAAATCACCACCATAAAAAATATCTATAACAGTATTATAAACTATATTATATTTCAAATCTATAGAATGGGCAAAAGAATACTGGACCTTTTCACGATTAAAGGGCTTAACAAAGAAGTCTTTCAAAAAAGACTGGTCCAACTTTTCCATATCCATGTCTTTATGATTTATCAAACATTTCTGTTTGTCTAAGCTAAATCTATGGCAAATCACCTTATCTATATATGCTTCTTTAAAATTCATATTTTTTTCTTTGAGATTAATACTTGCAATAAGCTTGTTATCATATAAACTGTATAGAAGAAAACCTTAACTATCAATAATATGACAAACAGCCTATATATGAATAGAATAACTATATGACCTCCTAACAAAATAGAGTCTTTGGTCAAGTCTTCAATCTTGTCAATTAGCTGATACTTGGATATATCCATTGAGAAAAACTCATTCCAAAATATATTGAGAATCAGTAGAAACAAAGCCAATGATGCAAAAAGGATATTGAAGCCTATAGAATAGAAGAATCGAATGGCATAATTGCGTTCTTGCTTTATTCTAATGATGTCCTCTGATGAAGGTCTTTTGTCTGCAGGCAATCTGTCAATAACTTTTCGAGTAGGAACCTTTGCTATATTTAACTTGTCATAAATCATAGTTAAGGCTGTTATAAAGAAACCTATAAATATAGCAAATATGTCCTTTATGTAATCAATAAAGTCTCCACTTATTCCCTTTGGTAAGAAGATTACGCAAACAAATGATATAATCAAGAAGAAAGCATGATACCCTAATATGGATGTTTTAGAAAACTTTTGATTATTCACATCCATAGTCATGGCACGATACCCATTTCTTGCAAATATCAGCATTGCCTTAATCCACTCAGTCAACATATTTGTCGGGTCTTAATTCTCTTAAAATCTGGTCTTCAAACAAATTCTTACAGTATCTATCTAATGCTGCAAGATTTACAGTGCCATCATCATTGATTGCAACTTTACCATCAAGATATACAACTGGGGTGAGTTCTGAATCTTTCAGATTCCAATCAAAAGTCTTACTTGTTTTGGTCTCTTTATTTTCAGTTTTGACAGTACACTTATCGAAATCCCCTAATTGCTTTTTGTAATTTTCAGCCCCAAAGAAACGCTGTTTGAGATAATTTCTTATACTATCCATTACACCTAAGCCTTTATCTCCGTCGCCTTTTGGAGTTATGTTTATTTTGACATCATAGTCGCCCATTACATCCTTTATCGGATTTTCATCTTCTATTTGATTATCCACGTATGTTGTCTGAAAAGACATACTTTTCACAATAGCTCCATGTCTATATTCATCTTGAAAACATTTTGGAGCGAATATCCTCATGGTCGGCTTTTGATAATCACCTATACTGAACAACTTGGCAATATAATTTCTTGCAAAGTTTGATATAGATTCTTCTGCACTATCAGTATGTATCATCATAAAGCCTTCATTATGGTCAACAGGAAGATACAAGAAAATGTAGTAATATTGCAATACAGGTTGATCTACAGCCAAGTTGTTAGACTCATCCTTCTTGCTTAACTTTGTCACGATTCGTTCTTTTCCGTATGTACCTCCATTAACAACACCTGCAATAATGTTTTTAGCAAGTTCAGGCATTGGACGTTCATCCCAATGTTTATTGATTATGCGCCTTCCTTTGTTGCTAATCAAAGTCATGACTTTCTTGATAGAATCGTTTTTGGCAAAATCAGTTTTTAGATCATTCATAAAATATTCGAATAATTTACCGAATATTCTTGAGTCAGAATCTCTGCTTGTACATTTGCCAGATTCTAACATGAATTCTCTAAAAGTCTTGTTTGCACCAGACTTATGTTTCAACTTGAAACGGAAAAAATCTAATTTTGGATTTGCCATAATGCTATCTATTAAATTCTACTAATCTTACTTACTATACGACCTTAATATTCTATTTGATTACTCCTTCTTCATCATAGTACAGATAGATTCCATACATTTCAAGAATATCTCAATTTGCTCATTAGTCCAAGCATTATCTTTATTACTTATTGAAGCAGCCATGTCTTGCAAAAATTTCATGTTAGAATTCTTGGTGAAGAAAACATTCTCTAATTTTTCATACAAAGTGGTTTCAAAAACAGAATGTTGCTTTTGGATATCTTCTAATTTTGCTTCTACTCGTGAAACGACACTTTCGTCTATCTTTATCTGTGTTTTCTCGTTGATTGTTTTCGTTATACAATCCATGATTTCCTCTTTGGTAAGTATAACATCTTTCTTACTGCTATATATATAACAATAAGAAGAAATTACTCCTATTACAAAAAGGAAGAGAAAGATTAATAAAAACTTATTGGCACAGAGAATTTTATAAATGTTATCATCCTTTACCGAGTAAAAGATAAGACTTCCAATAAGACCTAATAGACCAATACCCCAGGTACCAAATGAAAACCACCCAAACCTTTTATTTTGCATAATTCTTATCATTTAAATAGTTGTCTATATTGAAAAGAGCCTTGTTGCGATAGTATGTCTTTTCAAGCATATTTATTTTATCTTGTATATACCCATTGTTCAGACAATATAATTCTGTGGCGAACTTGAAGTAACAAGAGTTGTTGAAAAGGTCATCTTCTAAGAAATACAAGGTGCTTGCCATTTCCTTATAGGCCTTTCCACCAGTGTGCATCTCTACAGCTTTATGATAATAGTCAACAGCATTGCCTATCAAATAGGAACTTGTTAAGTATCTATGGCTGCTTGGGCAAATCTTGTCGTATATGATTTCCACTGGACTTTTTCCTGTTTCTTTTTGCTTTGTTAATAGCTCTCTATATGTATTGCATCCACCTATGAGCACCTCTATATGGGCGAACATAGATGAAATCAGTACTTCATCAAACTTATGTTTGTATCTTTGTTGGAAGTCTTTCATGAATGTTTGCTTGTCATTGCTTTGCATATAGTACAAGATTTCACGCAAGACTATTAAAAGATGATTCCATACAAATTCTCGTTCATAGCATTCTCCTATATACATATTAGTATATAATGTTGTACTATAGAGTGGGGATAGAATGTCTGTAGCCTTGTTCAAACAGAAAAGACTATCAGTGATGAGATATATTAAGAATTGGAAGCGTTTGTCTGTATCAGAAGTGTTCGTGTCTTTGAAGATGTTCAAATTCAGTTGTTCGATAATGACATTATTGTTAGCATCATACAGATATTTATCTATTATCTGCAAAGTATCTATTAAGTTATGTACTCCCTTTTCAAACGCTTTTCGGAAGGACTGCATCAACATAAAGAGAATTTGCTCGTTGGATTCTTCTTTGAATCGTAAGTTCTGGATGTTCTGTACCAAAGAACTGATGATTTTGTCACAACCTAATTGGCGAGCTGAAAGCGTATGCTTCAAAACATCCATGATGATTGATTCTCTTCTTGACAAGAAACATATATGGTAATACTTATATAGTACAATCTCTATGTCTGGAGAATTACTTAGATTGTCAAGGCTAATCTCTGTGATGAGATTCTTTCCCAACATGCGTTTAAACAAGTCAATCTCAGTCGTATTGATATGCCCATAATGCTTGTATGAGTCTTGAATGGATTTTATGACGATGTACTTGCAGAAATCCAAAATACCATTGCTTGCCTTGAAACCTGATGCAGGAAGCATTGTCTGCACGGCATCCAACATCTGGCAGTAAATACTATGCGCGGATTTATATTCACCCATCATCTCGTACATCATGGCAGCACACCAATAATAGAGCTGTGACTTCATGAAACAACTTAAATCGCAGTCAAAGTTAACTGTGATGGTGTGCTTGACACCACTCGTTTCTTCATTTTGGGTGTATTCCTCTGCAAGATGGTTGAGTTTTTCAAAGAAAGAATCCAGCTTTTCTTCATAATCTTTACCAAACGATTTTTGTGAGCATCCTAATAAACAGTTTGCTATGCCAACAAATGATTTTGTGACAATTTTCAATGGTATAATGCCAAAAGTGATGAGGTTTCTCTTCGGATCCTTATTAAGTAGAATTTCTAAAAAGACAATGGATTTACTTGCTTTGGCTGTTACACTTCTTCCATCAAAAATCAAATCATGTATTGCGGTATCAATAGCCTTTCCATAATATCGACATGCAGCACATGGCATATAGATTCCTCCTGCTTCAGAAACATTTCTGTAGTACATGATGTCACCAAGTTTGGTGTAAAAGTCTATCACCAATAAGGATTTTTTGTCTTTCGCCGAGTAAATAACCTTCTTGAAATCAATTTCTGCTTGCTCTACATCTAATTTCGTAAAACCTCCCAAGTCCATCTTTTCCTTGACAAATAACTTTGCCAATGGAGCAAGATAGGTTATACGGATTGTATCAAATAGAAGTGCTTTGTCGTATGTATCCTTACAGATAGAGTACTTTCGTATTTTCTCTGTCAACTGAGCGTATGTCAAATATGCAGTGTCGTATGTCTTGCGCTTTTCGTAAGCTAAGCCTAATTTCAAAGACAGACGAACCATAAACAGCATTCGGGAAGGTTCTATTTCTATGCTTGAAAGAGAAAACTCTTTCTTGCGCTTTTGCTGACGGTACAAAGCAGACAATGCTTCTTGATACTCATATATAGCCAATTCATAGTCTTCCTCTAACATATAAATGTCGCCCAATGTATGGTGTAGACTGGCAATTGCCATTGCCTCATACTTATTGTTATAATGCCCCAACTGTCGAATATAGAGGTTCTTCACTGACAGCAGTTCGTCATGAGAGAAATTGAACAAATATGAGATTTCTTCTGATGTTTTAGAATAGAAGGTTATTTCCTCTGACAAATGCATCGGGAACTTGTACTTGTACAGATTCATCACAGTCTCATCAATGTGAGTCTGCGTCATAAACTCAACGATACCACCAATGAAATCTCGCAGCTCAGGCATCTTATTAATGTCAAGGAGTTCTGGCATGTATTCCAAATTTCTCATGGAAAAGCCTGACTTATGGAACTTGTACAAGTTGGATAACATAAAGGAGGTTGATACCAACAACTTATCATTGTAGATGTTTGACTTGTCAACCAAGTTCTGAATCATAGGATACAGCAAATAGTTGACAAAACATATTCTCTGTACGTTGCGACTGTCAAAGAATAGGTAATACTTACTGGCTTCTTTGCCAAAATGAATGTCGTAACCATCACCCAAAACTTTGTCACGTTCAATCTTTTCTGTTATTCGCTCTTGTGTTCTTACATACTTCTCTATATAAATGGCAAGCTTTTTTGGCGATCCATTGCTCATATATACCAAATAGGTCAAGAAATTATGCAGGAATACAATTCTACGCTCCAAGATATGCTCGTATGTTTGCCATCTTTCCTCGGTAACGGCTTGCTTCTTCCATTCTTTCCTACAATAATCTGTATAATCTCGTAAAGAGACTTTTCCATCTTTTGATTGTGTCTTGCCACCTATCAGTAGTTGGCATAGGTATTGCTCTATCATAGACTCAACGCCACTATAATGGTTAGTTCTTCTAAAGAAACTGCTGACATTGATGTGACCATTGAATATGCTATGAATATTGAACTCTCGATTAGAGATGTCGGAGAGAGTCTCTTCATACATATCATACCCTGCAACAAAGACGAATTTCGCTTTTGAACTGGAAATGAAGTACTTCATATTGGCAAGCAACTCACCTAAAGCTCTTTGACGACTGCGATTGCTGCTTTCACCATTAAAACTATTGCCTGTATTGTATTCTGGCATCTGCTTGCTATCCTCATCCTTTGGTGATATTTTATCCAATTCATCGATGATGAAGATAAAATGCAGGTGTGAGCCATAAAGTTTGTCAATCAGATTGAGCAGTTCAACAAGCATTTCTTGCATTTCAGGAACATCAGCAATAGGATATGATACGTTCTTACCGAACTTGAGATACATACCTAATTCATGGATAGGATTCTTGAATGAAGTTCCCGTTTCCGTATTTAATGTAACATCAGCATCAATACGCTCAATAAGATAATGCCAATAATGTTTGACTTGATTGATGGTAATAAAATAATCCAATTTTGTAAGATGCCATAATGCTAAAAGAATACGATTGGTTAACCAACCGCTTGACAAGACACCTAATATACCAATGGTATAAATAGACCAGGACTTTAATGTAGGACCTATAAGATCATCAAGCAAGCCAAAACGTACTGTTGGAACATGAAAAAGCCAATATACCATGATAGCAACAATAAAGAGCCATAAAAATATTGGGAGTAAAAAGTTTGAAATCTGGGGTATTGGCTTTGTGAGTTTAGAGCCTGTCGCTTCCTCCTCAAACTTTTTGGCTGCAACTTTGCAAACCATTCCCAAAAGTTCTTTGGTTGTAAGCAACTCGTTGCCAACATTGACAGTAACAGTTACATATTTTGACTTTCCAAATCTCCTTATTTTCTCAATAAATCCATGTGGCTTAGGACTAAGTTTAGCAACAGCCTTATGCACAAACGAACTTTTTCCCATTCCACGATAGCCTGTGATGAGATAAGCACCAGAATACGCCGTTTTACCCTTTGGGGCATCCAGCCAAGCAGAAAGTTTGTCTATAATGGAGTCTCTTCCAATAAATCCTTCTGTATTTTCTACGCAATTACTTGCACTATGATAGTGATTAAACCCATACAAAGGAATAATCATATTATGCAAGTTGGAAAAATAGCATTCGTTAAACATTAAAATAGTTTTTTCTATTCTATGGCTTCTAAGAATGTTCTATCAATCTCAATGGTTGCACCACTGATGTACTTGATTTCATTGCCGATGATGGCTTTCTTACCAGATAGACGTTGCACGTATGCTTCCAATCCTGCCATTTTACCCTCGGTGATTCTTACTCTCTGTCCTTTGCGTAAAGGACCAGAGCAAGGAGTGACTGGAAGGTCTGGGTTTTCTACAAGGCGGCGATAATCTTCCACTTCTTTGTCACTGAGGCGGTAGATTTCACGATGGCCTGGCATGGTGAGCATCTTATAGACATCGGAGCGGAAACGGATGGTGTCAAGATGGTCGGGGCTAACATGGCAGAAGATAAAGGTGGTAAGCAAGACCTTTTCCTTGACTCTTCGCTTGTTGCTTCGTTTGTCAATGACTACCATTCTTTGCATAGGAACCCAATATTCAAACCAAATCTTATGTCTTTGGAAATAAAGTTCAAGTGTTTTACCGATGGTATTCTCGCAGTTGCACCTTACGACAGCGACATACCAACCTGCATCATCGGGCATTTTTGGCTCATTTTCATGTCCCAATGCCTCATTTTGGGGATTTTTAAGCACGGCTTCGCCGTCGTCCCCCATCTGAGGGACCGAAACCTGATTCTCTATTTTTGTCACGTCCATCTCTTAACTGAATATTAGTTCGTTTTCGATGTTTTCTTCTGAATCTCTACATAAGAGATACAGAAAAACCGAAAACTTTCTTTCAATCAGCGACTTAGGGAATTGTGTGTGAAAAGAACGGTGAAAAAATGTTGATTTTTGTAGAATGATATTAATTTTTTAACACGCATAATTTGCTAGTTTCCAACAATTTTCGTATTTTTGCAGGGAGATTCTGTATCTCTTATGTAAAGATTCTGAAAAATTGGTTCATTTTGGTTCATTTTACAAAAATCCCTCTTTTTATTCTTTTTTGGGGCTTATAGGGCTGCCAGTATCTTGGCGTTGGCATCATCTACTTCTGAGCTTTTGATGGAATTGAGATAGATTTGTGTGGTGGTTTCAGAATGATGTCCCAATGCCTCGCTGATGACGGAGATAGAGATATTGTTGTCTCTTGCCGCCGTTGCCCAGGAATGGCGGGCAACATAGAGAGTGAGCTTGCCCTTGATTCCTATCTTAGCACCTAGCTTCCTGAGATGGTAGGAGATACGGGATTCTGCATTGTGATACAGGCGCACCTCTTCCTGCTTTTTGTCAATAGTTTTGTCATGGCTTTTGTTTCCAGCATCAACAAGGAAAGGGAAGAGATAAGGTGAGGAGGCAGTCTGCGCCTGATACTTTTCCAACATCTCCTGCATATCCTTCTCCCATCGGATGGTGAGGCGTTGACCTGTCTTGCTTCGGGTGTAATGGAGATAACCGTCCTTGAGGTCGGATTTGCGGAGACGAGCCAGATCGATGAATGAGATACCACGCAGATAGAAACTCATTAGGAATGCATCTCTTGCCATCTCTTCTTTGGGAGTGAGATTCTTGACCGACTCCAAATGCTTGATCTGGCTGACAGATTCAGCAGGTATGGCTCTCTTGCGGGTTGGGGCAATGCCGGTATAGACATCCGTGAAGGGATGCTGCTGTGGCGTCAGTCCCTTTGCCACAGCCTTGTTGTAGGTGGAACGGAGGATGCGGAGATAGAAGGAACTGGTGTTTTTGCATACCCCTGCCGTATGATGCAGGTAAGCCTCATACGAACGCATCACTTCTGCATCTATCTCTCTTAGGGCAATATCCTTATTGTCCCGGTATCGCTTAAAGCTATTAAGGGTTGCCTTGTAATGCAACATGGTGCGGTATTGCCCGTTCTTCAGCAACAGGGCGATGAGGAGGTTCATGAACTGGAATAACGACTCTGATGTTTTCTTGTTTCTTGACATAATACGTATATATTTTTGATGTTTATAAAAAAAGATAGGGACACCTTTGTCTCTTTCAAAGAAACAAAGATGCCCCTATATATAGTAAGGTATCAGAATCGATAGTTTGCACATACTCGTTGTGGCGGCTGATGAGCTCTCTCGCGTTCATTCATAGGCAGTGTTGCTGCAGGGTTCTTCTCTTCCTTTTCTGGAGCCAGCTGCGGTGGTGCCAGTTCCAGTTGTATCTTTCTATCCAATGAAGCCAGTTCTGTCTTCAGACCTTTCAGTTCATCTTCTCTCTTCCAGACCTTGGAAGCAATTTCCTGCAGCTGCGGTATCTCCTTCTCCAGTGTCCTGCATCTTGAATCATACTGTTCAATGTACCCTTGTATCTTCTGCAGAGCATTAACAAAGTTGTTTGCCGCAGCTATCGGGTCTGACTTGGCGAGATGTCCGTTGTTGTACTGATACTTGTAATGGCCCTCAACAACAAAGCGGTTATCAACGAAGGGAAGACCGCTCTCAAAGCTTGTCTCGCTTACGACCTTGATAGGAAATCCATAAATTGCACCTATTTCCTTGTATTCCCCATCTGTCCTTTCCGTTTTTGCCATCCTTTGAAGCTGTTTGCCTATCACTTCCAGATTATTGGACTCGAGACCGTTAAGGGTGATGAGATTGAGAATATTCCCGTCCATATCCTTCTTTGCCTGACTCATAAACTTGTCATAGTCCGCTGTCATGCCTTTGAGTATAGTCCGATTGCCGTCCAGCTCTTCTGACTTTGACTTCAGTTTCTGTTCCGAATCACGCTTGCCCCTGTTGAACGATTTGCGCTCACCCTCCAGAGAAGCAATCTTCTTCTCCAGCTTCGCCTTGTCAAGCAAGTTGGTATTTCCGGAGAGAATAGCCATATACTCTGAAAAATTCATGCCCGATTTCTCGTCCATCGCTCCCTCGTCAATGGTTCTCGCTCCCAAGGCTCCGCTTTTCAACTGTGAAATGAATGTCTGCTTGCAGTGCAGGAGGTTGAACTTGTACGAGTCAAGCGACTTTTCCACCGCATAGATGATGACATCCACCTTGTTGTCGGCATACAGCTTGGCAATCTCGTTGCCGGCACGCACACCTCGACCGTCACGCTGTGCCAAGTCTGACGGTCGATCGGGTAGGTCAAGGGCATTGCTGCCCTCTTCCCCCCTAAGAACCGTACATGAGAGTTTCCCCTCATACGGCTCAAGCTTTTCTAAGCCTCTGTTTGTATGCAGAGACCGGCTCAAACTACTTCTTGTTTCCATTTGATTTGCGGGATAATTTAAAACATTCATCATGAACCAACAGATTGCATTTCTTTCCGTTTTGAACGGTTGGCATGACATTCCATGCCTTGTGCGTATCAATAGGCTCACCGCATATAGGACATTTGCGTCCTTGCTTTTCCCATAGGTACAGCAGTGACTTGCGTCCTTTTAGCGTAACAAGCATTTTCGACTTCTTTCTTTTATAGAAGTACAGACGACAGTCTGCATCAAACGGGTTCATGTCTCCTTTAATCTGCGTGTATTGCAGGAATGGAAACGATGAAGTCAGAGACAATAATGTCAATTGGTCTTCCTTTCCGTTTGGTTTCTTGAATTTTGAAGCGAAAGTCCATTTGTTCCCTCGAATGTCATGCCAATATCGGTCTTTTATCCACCGTTTCCCTTTCTTGGAATGACGGCGTTTTGCCCATTGCCATAGTGAGAGGAATATCTGATGGTCGATTCTGTGAAATGAATCACGTGTCGCCCCATGCTGATAATAACCTCCCCATCCTCGGATTTTAGAGTTCAACATTCTGATTAACGACTCCTGTCTGCAACCCTTGTTCTCCTTAATTACCTTACGGATATTCTCCATAAAGCGTTTCTCGGATTTCTTTGTCGGCTTGGTCAATATGTCCTTGCCGTATTTGCGGATATTAAAGCCAAGAAAATCAAAACCGTCATGCACGTTGGTTATCACCGTCTTTTCCTCTGATAAGGTCAGACCTCTTTCAGACATAAATTCAGCAACCAATGGCTTGATTTCATTTTCAAGAGTTTCCTTGTTCTCGCAAGTGATGATAAAATCATCCGCATAACGTACAAGGTTCACCATTGGTGAATACAACTTACCATTAACATGATGGCGCTTATATCTATCTGCAAGAGCTTTCTGCAATCCGTCCAAAGTCATATTGGCAAGTGTCGGAGAAATTATACCACCTTGCGGTGTTCCTTCCTCGGTCGGGAACATTTGCTTGTTGAAAACATAGCCACATTTCAACCATTTTCGGAGTATTGCCTTATCCATTGGGATATTGGCAAGTAACCACTCATGGCTGATATGGTCAAAACACCCTTTTATGTCACCCTCCAAAATCCATTCGGGAGAATATCCCTTTCGGAGAATGTTATGACATTGCTGTATTGCATCCATACAGCAGCGTTCCTTGCGGAAACCGTATGAACGAGTATCAGCTGTAGTTTCTGATACAGGCTCCAATGCCATAAGATAGAGTGCTTGCATGGCTCTGTCTTTCATTGTCGGTATTCCCAACGGTCGCAGTTTGCCGTTGCTCTTCTTGATATGAACTCTTCTCAGCGGCATTGGCTGGTAGCCTCTGCGTTTGAGTTGGGTTATTGCTTGCATTTTAGCTTTAGGGGTATCCCATATTTCTTTGTCAACCCCAGGAGTACAACCACCCCCGTTAGAAGTAACCCTCTTTACGGCTAAGGCTTTTGCGTAAAAAGAGTGGGTAAGCGTCCATTGCAAGGCTTTCACCTTGTTATGTCTGCCTTCCTTCTGAGCCTTTACAATACGAGCTTGAAGCTTCTTAACAGCTTGCTCCGCCTTAGTCCAGTCTATTCTGTCCCAATTTGATTGCAGGTTGTCAGTCGGCGCACACGATTGGTCGAGGAGATTTTCTTTGATTTTATCGTTCATTTGCATTCCTACTTTAAAAAGTTCTAAAAGTTTATTGTAAAGAATTACCATTTGGCTAATGTTGGGTATTTGCCTCCCAAACATTACCACAGAAGTCTGCCCACTTTCGTGGTAGGTTGATGTTGTCCCTTGTCAACTCGTGATAAGTGGCTCAAACCCTATCCGTCCCATTACAGAACGGCATTCGCTTTCTCTGTTATCTTATACCTGCACATCATTCAGCATCCATTACTTTCAGCTTACCTGTCTTTTGTCTGACAGGAGATGTACAGGCTTACCATGTTCCACATAGATAACTAACGGATAGGTTAGGTTCTGTCTCATCCTCCGACGGTCTTTACATCCGTGTAATCCTACCATGGAGAGGATTATCTGACCGCATCCCATTTTGGGTAGAGTGTATCAGTATCTTGCACTCTTTTACGACATTACGAAGTTTACTAACAGTTCGCTTACGCTAACCATACTATCCAGCCTCGCCACTCTACGGTATGATACTAACCATACTTGACTTCCCCTCACGGTTCTGTCTTGTCTTGTGAAAGTGTACTTTGTCCCGACCGCTTAATACAACATTAAGGTGCATCGGTCGGTAGGCTACCGCTGACGGAACAGCGGGTTAAAACTGATACTTAAAGTATCATTCCAACAATTATCTATGCGACTTCATGTCGCACCCACGGTGTGTCCAAATGATGAATAGCAACACACCTTTTTTGTGCATTTACGCCTGTACCTAACATGGATGTGGAGCCGAACAATACTCGTACCGAACCCTCGTTCATGGCTGCTATCACCGCCTTTCTTGCCCTCTCGTTCTTGCACTCCTGAATGAAGCGGATTTCAGATGAAGGTATTCCATAATCCTCTATCAGCTTACGCTTGATTTCAGAATACACGTTGAATTCCCCAGGTCTGTATGTGCCAAGATCTGAGAATACGAACTGCGTGCCCTTGTGATTGTCATAGCGTTTGTAATAGTCCGCTATCATCTTGGCACAATGGCTCGCCTTATTGTCGGGATGATCCTCACAAGTCGGGTCTATCATGCGCATATCGAGAGCCATCTTTCGGGCATAGTCCGTGGCTATGAGCATCTTTGCCTTCTCTTCCGTTTCCGACAGGGGCAGTCTGCCGAGGATGGTGGCATCACCCGTCTTGGCAAACTCCATCAGTTTTTGGATGAAGTCCTCCTGCTCGGGTGTCGGTGGTATGTTATGAAGGATCTCGTTCTTCTGTGGTCTGTCCACGCCAACCGCCTCCGCCGTGCGATAGTCGGTTATCTCGTTGTAGAAAGCAGCAAGCTCCGGTACCTTGATGAAGTATCTGAAACGTTCCTTCTGTACGATGTTGTTGGTGACGTTAAACTCGAAGTCGGTAGTTTTCTTGGCGAAGATTGCCGCCCACGCATCGAAACAGCGGATGTCCTGACGCTCCAGTTCCTTGGGGCGCAGGTACTTGAAAAGCAGATATAACTCTGTCAGTGAGTTACTGATAGTTGTTCCCGACAGGAATGTCGCTCCCAAGTCTCTGCCTGTCCGCTCCTGTATGGTTCGGATAGCAAAGAGCATATTGAGTGCCTTCTGGCTTCCCTCGCTGTTGCCGAGTCCTGCCACACGGTCGTGACGGGTGTTGAACATGAGGT
>OGEX01000045.1_pt1 | contig 36736 bp, 36 predicted proteins | sample 1570791 | NCBI WGS metagenome assembly OGEX01 (sample SAMEA2582023, study PRJEB24529) | metagenome | biome: Human gut stool | place: China | collected 2011
TCGGTACTAACGCTTTTCAACAAATCGATGATTTTAAACTCATTATCGTTTATTGATGTCACCAATTCCTCTTTCTGAGCTTTATCCTTGACATTGCATTCGATCATATCTCTTAGAGAAGAAGACATACTTCTTATTTTATCTAGATGTTTCTGGTTTTCAATAGTTACTTCTTTATCCATTGATACAGTTAGACGATCTAAGAATTTGATAACCTTAACCAACAGTTTGATTAAATCAAGTACTTTATAAAATTCCGAGAGAGGATCAAATGTATCCAGCACAGATAATATCTCTTTAACATCTCCTGGTTTATTTTTGGAAAATGACAAATGTAACAACTTTGCCCTTTTCCTTTTAATATTTTGATCCTTTACGCTCTCCCTCAAATAAGAATCCATTGTCGCGGCCATATCATGGAGTTGAGAATCTGATTCAGGAATAAACCCTTTAATTTCATTCCATAGGGATATACTCGCCTCTTTTTCAGTGTAACCAACAATATGAGTCAAGACCGATGTCTTTACAATTAAGAAATATCTCATATTCAAAGCAGCTTCCAACTCCGTTTTAGAAGACAGATAGGAATCAGTAATTGAAAGTAGATCCAACATAGAATATAACACTAAAGAATAAAGGTTATGTAATTTATATAACTTTCCGAAATGGTTATTAGAAAGTTTAAATTCACCTTCACAACCCAAAAGTTCATAAACCTTATGAAGTTTCTCAAAGACCGAACAACTATCAAGAAATCGCTTTCCATGTTCTTCAAGATTTTCTTCTATCGCTATTTTAAACTTATCCTCTTTAAGCAAAGCATGAATTGCCTTCTTATGCTTGTCATAACCTACATACCTACTTGTTTCATTTTGAAGGATATCATTGAAAGTTAAATTACGATTAATTAAACTCTGTATAAATCCATACATGCAAATAGAATGAAGGATATTCATTATCTGCAAATAATCAGACAGCAAGGAGGCATAAGGCTCTTCATCGGTGATATTAACAGTTTCCTTTATAAGCTTTTCTGTTGATTTGTCATAATGCAGCGCAATATCTCTCATATCTTTACCATCCCAATTTGCAGTAAACTTATCAAGTAAATTTTGAAGAACAGAAAGAGAATCTGTGATTTCTGGTATCATTATACCGGAGTCATTTAAGATAGTTGTCAAATACCTAATCAGAGTTTTATTCTCGTTCTCTTTAAAGGTGTAAATGTACTTAATACCTTCAGATATTCCTGCAACAACATTCTTCCAATGGTATCGCTTGGCGTGTTCATTATCTGCCTTCAAAGCAGCAAGAGCACTTATGCAGACATTGATATAAACAAAATCTACCCCCATAAGGCAAGCATTAAAAGCATAAGCTGAAAAGGCTTTTTCCTTCAACATCACCTCATTTCTATTTATCGCCATCAATACTTCTTTATTGAATGTATCTATAGTGGTCTGCATAGAATCAATAAGACCCGATATATATTCTTCTTTATCCATAATCTACTAATACCAATATCAAATCCGAGTTTACCTAATCGTTTTTCGACCTCAGTGGCAACATCAACATTTTCACAATTCCATGCAAAGACTCTATCTTCAACTATCTCAAAGTCTTCACATCGGTGCTCTTCCATTCTCTTGTCAAGGTTGTTAGTAATTCCACAATAGTAATCATCCTTAGTTTTATCTTTGTTGATGTTAAAATATGATAAGTACTGATTATTAACTAACTCAACAATTAGATCAATAGAAAATGAAGTCGCATCTTTCACCTTATAATTATGTTCCATAATATAAACATTATCCTTAAAAATAAATATAATCAAAAAGTAAATGGTGAATCAAATTCTTTTAGCAAAGGATGTTTCGTATCCTTCTCCGAAAGATTAGCGTGTTCCGTAGGAATGCGCCAATCGATACATAGAGAATCATCTAAGATAGAGATACCCCCATCAGCCTCAGGGTGATAGAAGTTATCACACTTTTATAGGAATACAGCAGTTTTTGAAATCTATTATTTCTTATTCTTTACCCTCCAGAAAAAGTGCCATGTTCTGAAGATTGGCTCACTCAAAGCCTCGGCAGGATAATATCGCACGAAGTGCATATTTCTCCATATCTTCAGGAAATACTTCTTCCCCATACTCTGATGCGTAAACCCAGCATACTTCGTAAAGTGCCTACCGAAGTTACCACCATCCAGAATCTCTGCCAACAGCAACCTCCCACGCTTCTCATCCATTGGCACTATCATCTTATCCTCAGCCAATCCAAGCACCTCCTTCAGAACATACATCACCGCCCCTGCGAACTTCCACAATCCAAGATATTTCAATTCTCTCTGCACCACAACTAAAGCAGTAGAGGCAGAAGAATCTGTAGTGAAAGCAGAACGGACAGAAGTAATAGAAGAACCAGAGGCAGAAGAACAGGAAGCAGAACTCGTATCCCCACTAACACCCCGGCGGTCCCATCCCGCACAATCTGGCGAGGGCTTTGATGCCCCGCCATCCTTAGAGCGTAGCGGTTCCGAGCACCGAGAAGGTGCGGTTACATCCCCGCTTCCTGAGGAAGAGGGGCTTGGGGAGAAAGTGGAGCCCTCTTTGGAAAGAGGGACGGGGTGATTCGAAAAATCATAATCCAAAAATACATTTTTTGAGAAATCATTGACTACAAGAAAATAGTCAATGATTTGCCTCATTCCAATCCCTTCATCGAAGAAATGATGATATAGATGCGTCAGCTGATAAACCACATTGAATGCCGTCGTTGGTATAGCAATATCCCCTGCCCCATCGGGCAGCCCAACAATATGCGAGCATTGCAAATCCGCATTCCGCTTGAACCATTTCTGCAACCTGGCATGATAGATAGGATTATTCATGGAGCAAGGAAAGAAATGCAACTCTACAGGCACACCATCAAGAGAAGTCTCCAGATGCTGCAGTCTGATATCATCCCCCAGTTCATACTTCTTTTGAGCATATTCCATAATCCTCTCCCTACTAGCATCAATCCAAACATCAATATCTCCAGGAGTACGTGAATAAGGATTCGGATACATCAAGGCATTCCCCTGCCCTTTCAGAATGCAGCACCTCAATCCATCCTCCCTGAGCATAGAAAAGAGCTTGCTCGCCACAGCATTCACCTTCATGTTCTGCCTGCGAATCTGTTGCGCCTTACCCATCCAAGTCATCAGCAGTTCCCTCCCTATCGGGTTCAGCCTCAACTCCTCAGGATACTCCTTCCCCAGTCTCTCAATACCCTCAAAGCAAAGCCCCAGCAGAGCCTGCTTAGAAGCAAAGGAATAAAGTTCCTGCCAGTCCATACCAGCAATCACTTTACTCACATCACTCTTACTCCCAAGGCAGTATCTCTGGAAAGCGAAAAATGTATAAATCATATAAAATTATATAAGGACTGAATCATTTTAGCCCATTCTTGTCATTATTCTCAAACCAGTTACCTTCTTCATACCCTCCACGATATGCTGAATGGTATAAGCAGGCTCGAAGAAACAGTTGTAAATCTCAACGCCAGCATTTTAATTCTTCACTCTTCACTTCCGTTTTCCACAGAAGAAAACGGACAAGTACCTTTACATAGATACAAGCCTTGATGGTATCCTTTCTGCCTTGATAAGCAAACTTATGATCACGGATAGCCCAATACTATCTGGTGAAGTTACCATTCTCACCCCTTCCGAATACCACACCTGGACGAACAATAGTGAGCTGAAGATTCTATGCGCCAGAAATTGAAAAAATAGATTACCTTTGCAATTTGAAAAGCAGAACTGAAATCTTAGTACCGATTGGTTAGCTTAGAACAATATTTCTAATTCGCCTTTCATTTTGTTTTTCGTACTCATCGAGTAACTCATAACCTGCACCATTCTGATGCGAATAAAGCTTATCAAAATAATCTATTACAGCAAAGGGAGCACCTGCATCACTCGCCTTTCGTCCATAAGGCGTATCAGCATTATACTCCATTCGCATCAAAAGGCTATCAATACCGACAATTTCTCTAGTTTCAACATTTCGTTCCTGTGCCAAGGCATATTTATAACAGACATTGAAAAGTCCCAAATACTTGACAACTTGATACCTCAACGTATTAAACACGAATTTTGCAGCATACCTTACAGCTTCATCTACACCCATGGAGTTTATATAATAATTCACAGATCCAACAAAACCTTGCTTCAAAAAGACCGAAACAAGATTAGTCATTAGACAATATCGGTCTCGTTGAATTTCAATAAGTTTTAAAAGTTCCCCCTGCTGAGGTAAAATAGATTTTATTTTATCAAATATAACCTCCAAACCACTTTTCTTAATATATTTTGATCCATTATAAGATGAAATAAAACTACGCATTTCCTCCTTTTCTTGTTCTGTCATTCTTTTTACTGACTGAAACAAATAGTACTTGTCCTTTGGCGCAATCGTCTTATATACATCCAATATTTGACTTGGTAATTCTCCGCTATTTGCCATGTCAGCAATCCATTTCTTTTCAGAGATTTCTCGTTCTGTTAGATAGCAATTATCTATAAAAGGAATATCAACTGATGTCTTTGGAGTATTACGGTCAAAGAACTTATGTCCTAGCTCATCTGTTGCTTCATTTTTTATGGTTAAGAATTCTTTATCAAAAACAAACACACGCCCCATATAATGGTGAATAAACCTTCCAGCCCGCCCTTCAATATTTTTGGCATCGAAAGGTTTCAGTTCTTTCCTACCTTTTTTATGAGATAAAACAACCATGTTTTTTGCAGTTGTATTCACCCCTTCTGTAATTGTTGTTGTTGAGATTAAGACTTTAAGGACACCATTGTTGAACAAATCTATTATTTCGTTTTGAATATATTTTGGCACAAGCCCATGATGCACCCCTATGCCTTTTTTCAATGCCATGGTTACAATCCATTGCGCCCCCTTCTTATTTTTAAACAAGTTTTCTAAATGTTGCAAGAACATACCCATGTTTTCAGACTCAACATCAGGTAGTAAATCATCTGCTAAAAGTTCCCTTGCATAATTCTCTACTTGAGCTTTTGTTGCTGTATAAACTATAACATTTTCATTATTATTAACCAAAGAGCACACTAATTCCTTAAAACGTTCTTTTTTGCTTACTGAGGTAAAATTTATTATAGTTTGGGTATCTGGTAATTTTATTTTCTTCGACGATTTCAACTCTACCTCTTGTTTTCCTACGATTTCTAATGTCCCATAATCAACAAAAGACATGCCACCCCAATGAAGAAACCTTTCTATGGAAGACTCTGGATTATTCTCGTCAATTTTGATATATGGGCCAGTTAATAAGCAATCTTTACTGCACTCCATACCAATTTGAGTCGCAATTCGATAAGCAACATCCCTTTCATTTTCTCTTTGTTCATCATCTACCAAATACTCATTATCAATTTTATAAACTTCGTCAACGAAAAAGAAATCGAACTTTAGTTCTTGATGCTTATCCATAAAAGACAAGAATCGTTCTGGAGTATAAATAAACAAGTTATGATGTTCCTGAAGTTCAGTATCACTCAGGGTATGTACTTTATATCCCTGTTTAACCCATTGATAAGAAGTACTATTATATATCTTCAAGAGATTTTCAGAAAGCAACGCTATTGTTGGAAATATAAAGCAAACATTATCATATTGCATCTTTCGCAGAATTTCATAAATCAAGAAAGTCTTACCAAACGATGTTGATGCAGACAAGAAGTAACGATTACTTTTGCCATTTTCAAATCTATTTAAGACATTCATTTGATACTTATGCAATTGCACATCATCCGCAACACATAATGATGCCTCTCCAACAAGTACCGGCAAATCCTTGATATGGAGATCCACTTCAGACTGTTCTAAGCCATGCTGAAATTTACTCAACATAACATAGTATTGAGGAACTCCAGCTTCATTTGCTATATATCTAAGGAAATGCAAATCGGAACTTGATAACTCATTGCCTTTTATCGAGTCAAAGTACACACAGACTTTTTGCACCAAATCTGCATCTACATTTTCTCCTCGCCTCTTTGCATATATTAGCTTAATTATATTACTTGCTGATTTGATAATATCCATTTTCTTACTTGATCTTTAATATCTTTTGCTACGCTCACAGGTAGCAAGATGAAAAACAACGAATATTCTAAAGAAAAATTTATGTTTAACTGAGTGAATCTATTATTTGTATAGTCAACTACACTCTTTATAATTTCATCATAAGACTTGCCTTCATCATTAAAAACCACGAGCATCGGATACACAAAAGACATTCCATTATTACGTGCTACCTCTGCCAAGTTAACTGTAGGGTTATTCCTAAAGGCATCTAGTATTGGAGAAATTGACACTTTAGTATTTACAAATGTCTCAAAATCCTCCATTGCGATAAAATTTTTATTTAAGTAATCATCAGAAAGACTAATGTTTATTTTTTCTAGAATTTGATTTACACCAGTCCTAAAAGACTTATGAAATTTCACTTCTCCAAACCAGAGTTCTATACTTCCATCTGATTTTAGCAACATTTGATAAGTATCAAATCCTTTTGTTTCTGAACTTTCTAAAGGATTATAAAAATGTCCTCTTGATATAAAAGTTTTTGCGCCATAGAAATGTTGCAGCATAAGAAAAAGTAAGACTTCGCCATAAAATCCATACTTAAGTTGTTGTTCCTCTGTTGCAGCACGATCAAACTTCATTCTACTAATTAAAGCTCTTTTTTGAAGGGTATCTAGCTTAGTTAAATCAATAGAACTCTCATCGAATGAATATTCAATAATACCATTATAAATAATCTTAGACAAGTCGCCATCAGAAGTCAATACTTGATAACATTTGTCTGACAATGTTGAAACTGTAATCTTAGGAATTGAACTTCCTGTATTGGGCAATGAATATTTTAATCCTATACAATGCTCCATTAAACTTTTTAGTGAATCTCTCATCTTTAGATTTGATTAATTATAAACATAAGTTTTTCTTGTAAAGCAAAATAAATCAAGTCATACTCTTCATCACTTCAAGTGATTTTCTTCTTTCCACCACGTATGATTTGAAGAAGCATCGGATTGACTCTCACTAATTCCATACCAGTATGTTTAGCCAATCTCTTTGCATAATCTGCAACCGCAGAGGCATCAAACATTGTTTTGCCAAAACTGGCAACATTGTCCATCCAATTTATTTCAGCCCTTCTCTGTCATTGTCCTCGAACCAGTCAGCAAGAGCTTCCTCGAAGCTCCACTTAAACTGATAACCGCAGTTCTTCAACTTCTCACCACAGATATTAGTAGAAATCTGGAGCTTCTTCACTCTCGCAGGACAGATACCCATTGGCGAACCAATTCCTTTACATAGATACAAGCCTTGATGGTATCCTTTCTGCCAGGGTAAGCAAACTTATGACCACGGATAGCCCAATACAATCTGGTGAAGTTACCATTCTCACCCTTTCCGATGCGCTTTTTTCAATTATTACTCAACTGACCTAATTTTTAGAAATGTGTGGATAGGCATCAACCAAACTACCATCTTCGTAGCGTTTCTGAAGATTACGCATCTTATTTATACCACGCACATCTTTCAGAGAATAAACTTTTGTTGAACCATCAGGCATCTTTTCTGTAAACCATACCGAATCTTTACGTAGATATTTGTCCACACGATTTAGCAAAGCATCATAATGAGTAGTTATAAGCAACTGCCCTGATGATTTCTCTGATAAATAATTCTGAATTACAAAATCTAACAACATGGGGTTAAGTGAAGTTTCCATTTCATCAATCGCTAAAAATGACTGATTTTTCACAGATGCTTGTATTGCGGTTTCTATACCCAAGACTCTTTGGGTTCCCCTACTTTGTTGTTCTTCAGACAGGTTATAAGTCTCAACACCGCGAGAATTGCGCACTTCATGCACAAATAGCGTGTTGAGCGATTCTAAGAAGTTTTGGTTCTGTAAACTCTTTTTTGCTTCCTCCGGGACATTGCTATCAGACAAAATCATTTGCTTTACACGTTCTGGAATCTCCTCCTTACTTTTTTCAATATTGATGTTTGATATATTAAAATCTGCCTTTTTGATAAACCACAATAAATAATCCTTCAGTTCTTTGTTATCTACCATACGCTGTTCTGCAAAATTAAGCATATGAGTTGTTGGACCAATCATTGGCATCAGATAATTGCTAAGTTTATCCTTAGCTTCTTCCAATTTTCCAAATGATGAGTTTACTGTATTTATTACTGCAAACAAAGATGTATTCTTCAGGCATCGCAATGCTATTTCTTGAACCGTCAGTTCATTCAACTTCAGCGAAGAATTGAACTTGATTACAGACTTCTCATTTTCATCCAGTTGGCGGCTGAACAGCGATGATGGCTGAACACTAGTATACACATTCAACTGCTCTTCATAAACAGCAGAAGAGTCAACAATCAATTTGTAGGCATATTTAGTTTGACCAACATAAAATTTTAAATGAAATTGTGATGGCTCTTGAGATGTTTCCGAATCTAGCATGAAGGGGTTTATATTTATTTTTTCATCAGAATCTTTGGGTTTATGTTTCCAAAAACGCCTTAAAAACTCAAATACCCACAACAGATTCGACTTACCACTTGCATTGGCTCCAAAAACTGCAGCAAATCTTAACAGTCTAGTCCCATCATTCATGGCTATGACATTCTTATCCTCAAAATTGGAATCTTTGCTCGCTTCAAAACTGAATACGACCTCGTCTTTAAAGGAACGGAAATTTTTTATTCTTATTTCTTGTATCATACTAATGAATCATTGTTATATTATTTTTTTTTTTGCAAAGATACTAAAATTTACCGATTATACAAATACACATCAATTAATTTAATATCTTTTATGCCATTTAGTACATTACGTGCCAATATGACACATAGACTCTCATATTCAATGTCACTATATGTCTGACAGATTGTCTGTATCATAAAAGTTGTTCTATGTTTAAAATAAGCATATTTTGACCTAATATAGAATATAAAAAGATGTTTTTTACACTGTCACTTTCTGTTTTTGGCATACATATTGCTTATTAGAGATTGACATATACTTATTGCGAAGCCTTTAGCGGCTAAGTAGTAAGATAATTAACAATTAAAAAATTATACAATGAGTTTAGTAAAAAATGTTACTGGTAGCAACAGATGGCTAAGGCCATCAACAGGTGAGTCTTCATGGCTCGAGTATTGGGAAAAGCAAGTAGGCCATAAAGCAAGTCATTGTGGCCATTGTGGTGACCCTAACCACAACAATCTTGTTGGAGCACATGTGCAGAAAGTTTATGGTGGAGAAGAAATCTACATTACTCCTCTCTGTAGAGGCTGCAACCAACTGACAGATTCCTTCTGGGTTAACACAGAATTGGTTCGTGTACCCAATGGATTGTAGCAGAAGAGGCATTCACACCGTAGTGGAATCGGTAGGTCACCACAGAGTAATAAACCATTTAAGAACCTCGGGCAAGGACGAGTAATGAAAGCTTATGGCAAAAGATTCCGATGGACGCAAGTACAATCGCATTCAGGAATATGACAGAATCCAAAACGGTAAAACGATTCATGTCAGAACTCATGTTAGAAGCAACCGAAGCGATTGTAAAGGAGCGAAATAATGTGAGCCTCATCCTGCAAAATAATGCAGGATGGGGCTTTTTTTCTGCATAACTAAAAATCCACCATAGCAACATTATTTTTATAGAGGTAGGTTTACTTTCTCAACATTCTATCTAATGATCACCGATTTAAATGGAACCACAAAAGAATTGTCTGACAGCGATTTTACGCCAATAGCACCTGCACCTATCTAGCAATTATCTCCTATGGATATATCACTTCCTACTAAAACACCACATCATTTCTCCATACAAAGAACCCACAACTATTACAATACAGTAACATTCTTTCCTATTACAGGATTCTCATTAATGACTATGGTTCCATAATGGCGGGATTTTGTCCTCCATAACTCTAGTATCTATAGGCAATTCGATACCCAAGCGCTGTTCATTCATGCGATAAAACTGCGATAACGGTTTGATTATCATCCTAACAAAAACATTATTTTTTACGTTGAAGATAAGAGCATATACGGAACCAAAAGGTGATAGAGAATGATTCACTAAAGAAAGCCATTCCTATCTTCTTACAAATGCAAAAATTACTTCCTTCCAGTTTCTCATATCATCGATAGTCCTCCCTTATCAAACTCAGCAATTCACTTCTTTCCATATCTCAAGAAATCAATTATTCTTATATAGCAATAAGCCATCGAAACCGATATATGAAATAATATTACACTTAGTATTCGAAAGGACTATCAAAGTCCTTCAGCACCTGATATTTCGTATCCTTTTCCGAAAGATTAGCGTGTTCCGTAGGAATGCGCCAATCAATCCCAAGAGATTCATCCAAGATTGAGATACCCCCATCAGCCTCTGGGTGATAGAATTTATCACTCTACCCTTCACACATCTCACCAGCTTGCTCTGGGTAAATGGAGGTCTCAGGAAATGCAAGCCACGCATTGCATCACACTATACGAACTCATGACCTTCCAAGAATTTTCTTGGCTGAGTTGTGTTTACAAATATAGCCATACCTATTTTCCCTCTTCAGAATAATTTTGTATGAAACAACCACCGATTTGGTTTTCTACAACCTTAGAACATGCAATCTTATCAAACAAAATCATATAACAATGATGAAGGCTTAATACAGCATCTTGTAAGTCTTGGTTCATTTCCAAATCTGTTATCTTCAAGCCAGCAGCCTTACATTGCTCCTTAGGAATATGACGAGAATGCGAATAACTATGCTGATGATTGAGAAAAACCTCATATATGTTGTCTATATTAAGCTCAGGATTATTTTTTAATAGGAATGACTTGGCTAGTTCCTTTGACCATTTTATCGAATTCTCGCAATTGGTAATAAAAGTTGGATTCAGTTTACCGATGATTGCCTGCCACAAGCCTAAGGAAGAAGGTCTACTAGCGATATCATTTACAGCCTTATCAAATTCATCCAGCATACCCTGACATGGAATTCCTCCAAGTTGAGGATCTATCGGCCCCAGAGAAGACTCACGTCCCATCAATATTTCTCGACACGACATTGCAATCAACGTACCAGCAGACATTGATATTTGAGGAATTATAGCACGCACATTCCCACCAAAAGCAGACTGAAGATAATTCACGATACTTTCTGTAGCAGCTAAATCGCCACCAGGAGTATGCAATATTAAATCAAGACCTTTACTTCTATCCAGTCTATATACGTTAGTCATGAAAGCATTCATGTCAGAATCATTAATTGAAATAAATGGCGCATTAGGATTTTTAAGCCAGCCAGAATAATAGGTTATAACATTACGCCCTGTTATTTCCGCTATTTTATCCATATACTCCTTCCTTTTTTTATTAAGCAAATCAATATTTGTTGGAAAAGATTGATTTACTTCTGTCAAAATCTCACTCCAATTGCTCATAAGACAAATTTATTTAGAATTAATACCACAAGATGCATTGGTTATATAATTACGAGAACTATTTATGCTATACTGCTCATAATTATCCCCTATTTTCTTCCAAGACTTATTACTTGAAATCAATTCATTTTCCGAGAAGAAAAGTTCAAACTTATCATTTCTGTTCATAAATATTCATATTTTAGAAAAACCTTTAATAAAAAGAATTTAGTTACATGAACTAGTTATACGTTCAATTTCTTCAACTAGCTTCAAATATATTCTTTCCTGAGCCGATTTTTCAAGCTCAGAAAGTGTAGTTTTTGGATCATTAATAGCCTGGAAATCTCCCAATTCCGTCTTTTCAAAAAGACTAGGTTCCACAAGCTGACACAAAATTGTTGTATCTTCTTCTGCAGTATTCTTCCATTTTCTCTAGTATTTTTTGCACGATGAAGAGTTCTTTCACACTCTTTCTGCCAGTCTCGCCATTCAGGCTGAATGCCTACGTAAGCGAAAGCCATCATCCATCAAAAGTTCATCAATGGTTCGACCAGAAATATATTTCATGCAGTCAAAGTACTCAAAGGTATCTTTTTCAGAGAAATTCTGATTAAAACCATATTCTGTATCTCCCATATCAACAAATTCATAGCTGATGCGAATCGGTAACAGACAAGAATTCCTGACGTCATCATTACTGATGACATTCCAAGGTTCTACAGATAAATCATCTCGCAACTGTTCGATGTCATCATCCAAAATCTCTATACTCATGCCGTTACCATACCTTTTCTGCGTTCTACATTCTTGGCATGACGCTCAGCATAATAGCTATACATCGTGTCCAATGACAGAGGATTTACCGAGCGTTCATAAGGTTTCAGCCCCTCGCGTTTTTCACACCAAGGCAATTCAGAGTGAGTCAAGAATATGAGGTAATTCTGTGATTTGCTACCATATTTCAGTACTATTTGTTCCAACAATTGGATTTCATCATCGCCAAGCCCTAATTGCTTAGTCACCTCGCCGAGAGCTTCATCTATAACATCCTCAGTTGTTTCAAAATCTGCTGGTGTAAGATGCTCACACATGTTTCTATTCTTCCACATATTATATATAGTAGGGTAAACCGGACCATTTACCCATGCTTGCGGAACATCAGCAAACAGTTGTCTTTGGCGACCAAAGAACACCATACTCCAAGCTTGCGCATAATAAAGCAACTTTTGGAGTTTCAAAGGGCTAACCGTCATCTGTTTCGTCAACAAAGACAAAGCGATATAGCGTGCAACCTTTTTTATATCGAATATTCTTTCATTCATTATAATCTTCTCCTTTTAAACGTTTAACTCTGCCGCAAAAGTACGCTTTTTTCTCGAAACCACCAAGCAATTAACAAGAAATCTGCAAGTTATCAGCAAATAACCACGAAATCAATCGTAAACTATTAACTGTAAACTATAAACTGCTATTCCCAGGCGGTCCCATCCCGCACAATATCTGGCGAGGGCTTTGATGCCCCGCCAACCTTAGAGCGTAGCGGTTCTGAGCACCGGAGGGCGGTTACATCCCTAATCCCTATGGTAGGGATTTAGGGCTTGGGTATAGGGTAAGGACCCTCCCTCAAGGGTTTCTGTCCCCTACAAGGGGAACCGAAAGGGTCGTAAAGACTATTGAAGACAGGAGGGTCTATTTACAATACATCTCCTCATAATACTTCTGATACTCCCCAGAAGTAACATGATCCATCCATTCCTGGTTCTCGAGATACCACTTCACGGTCTCCTCGATACCCTCCTCAAACTGGAGAGATGGCTCCCAGCCGAGTTCCTTCTGTAGCTTTCTAGAGTCAATAGCATAACGCATATCGTGACCCTTTCTGTCTGTTACATAAGTAATCAAATCCAAGTCAGCACCCTCAGGGCGACCGAGCAGACGGTCAACAGTCTTGATTACCACCTTGATGATATCGATGTTCTTCCACTCGTTGAAACCGCCGATGTTGTAAGTCTCGGCAATCTTACCCTTGTGGAAAATCATATCGATGGCACGGGCATGATCTACTACATACAACCAGTCGCGCACGTTCTCACCCTTACCATATACTGGCAATGGCTTGCGATGACGGATGTTGTTGATGAACAGCGGAATCAACTTCTCAGGGAACTGGTATGGACCGTAGTTGTTAGAGCAGTTGGTCACGATGGTAGGCATACCGTATGTATCGTGGAAAGCACGGACGAAGTGGTCAGAGCTTGCCTTGGATGCAGAGTATGGAGAGTGAGGATTATACTTGGTAGTCTCAAGGAAGAACTCCTCGCCATAAGCCTCATGGTTCTTATCGCTGGATGCCTTGGTAGTGAAAGGAGCAGGAACGCCCTCAGGGTGAGTCATCTGCAATGCACCGTAAACCTCATCAGTAGAGATGTGGTAGAAGCGCTTGCCCTCATATCCCTCAGGAAGACTCTCCCAGTAAATCTTTGCCGCCTGGAGCAGAGACAGGGTTCCCATCACGTTGGTCTGAGCGAAAGTGAATGGATCCTTGATACTTCTATCTACATGGCTCTCGGCAGCGAGATGAATGATGCCATCCACCTTGTAGTCCTGCATCAGCTTCAACATCAGGTCGAAATCACAGATATCGCCCTTTACGAAAGTATAGTTAGGCTTGTCCTCGATGTCCTTGAGGTTAGCCAGGTTGCCTGCGTATGTCAACTTGTCGAGGTTGATGATGTGATACTCAGGATATTTGTTCACGAAAAGTCTTACTACGTGTGAGCCGATGAAACCAGCACCGCCCGTGATTACAATATTCTTCATTCTAATCAATGCATATATTCGAACACAAATTACACGAATCATTCAGGAGAAACTATAATCTCTATATTCGTGTTATTCGTAAGATTCGTGTTCAAAAAAATTAACATTCTAAATTCTTTTTTAATGTTTGATCTTTCTCTTCAAGGATTGAAAGGAGATATTTGCCATAGTCATTCTTCAGCATAGGCTGAGCATTCTCACGCAACGTATCACTATCTATCCATCCTTGGCGATAAGCAATACCTTCCAAGCAAGCTACCTTCAAGCCCTGGCGCTTCTCCAAGACTTCGATAAAGGTTGAAGCCTCAGAAAGGGAATCATGGGTTCCGGTATCAAGCCAGGCGAATCCTCTTGCCATGGTCTGTACCTTCAGCTGCTTATCCTTCAGGAACTCCTGATTTACTGTTGTGATTTCCAACTCACCACGAGCAGATGGTTTGATATGCTTAGCTACTTCCACCACCTTGTTAGGATAGAAGTATAAGCCCACCACAGCATAATTGCTCTTTGGATGCTGAGGCTTCTCTTCGATACTCAGGCAATTGCCTTGCTCATCAAACTCTGCCACACCATATCGTTCAGGATCGCTTACTCGATAACCAAATACTGTAGCTTTGTTATTGATAATATATCATCGGTTTATCAAAGATAGGAATCAGCTGCTTGCTGATACCCTTTGTGATAAGATACAAAAGTGTACGCTACCACCTGCTAATACGATTCCCTTCATATAATTATTATTTATTATTTCAAACCTTGTCTGTCTTTATCTTCGAACCTGTCAGCAAGCGCTTCCTCAAAACTCTACTTAAACTGATAACCCTGTAAAAAAACACCTTTCCCCAGGCGGTCCCATCCCGCAAAATATGGCGTAGACCTTTGATGGTCCGCCATCCTTAGAGCGTAGCGGTTCTGAGCACCGGAGGGCGGTTACATCCTCTCTCTTCGGGCAAGAGAGAGGTTTGGTGAGAGATGTGGAGTCTTCTTTAATGGTAAAGAAGGACGGGATGATTTTAGAAATCAAAAGGACTATCAAAGTCCTTCAATACTTCATGCTTTGTATCCTTCTCTGAAAGATTAGCGTGTTCCGTAGGAATGCGCCAATCGATACCAAGCGATTCATCTAAGATAGAGATACCCCCATCAGCCTCAGGGTGATAGAAGGTATCACACTTATATTGGAATACCGCAGTTTTTGATATCTATTATTTCTTGTTCTTCATCCTCCAGAAGAAATGCCATATCCTAAACAAAGGCTCGCATAGAGCCTCAGCAGGAAAATACCTCACGAGTCTTATATCCCGATACACCCTATGGAGATTATGTCCGAGCTTTGATCTCCCAAAACGATTCCGGGCATCATGCTTTCCGAAGTTCCCGGCTTCCAGCACCTCATTCAGCACAAACTTACCATACTTCTCATTCGGAGGAACGATAAGCTGAGAGGCAGGCATACCGAATACCTCCTGCATGATATACATGATACCCTCGGCAAACTTCCACAACCCCAACTCCTTCAATTCCTTCTGCACCCTATCGATAGCTGCAGAAGAATTGGCAGCAAAAGAAGAGCGAGCAGCAGTTGCAGAAGTCATATCCCCAATAGCATCCCGGCGGTCCCATCCCGCACAATTTGGCGAGACCTTTGATGGTCCGCCATCCTTAGAGCGTAGCGGTTCCGAGCACCGAGAAGGTGCGGTTACATCCCCGCTTCCTGAGGAAGAGGGGCTTGGGGAGAAAGTGGAACTCCCTTTGGAAAGGGAGACGGAGGGATTCGAAAAAATTTGATAGACTTTATAAAAGTCGCAAAGAACATAGTAGTAATCCAGAAGCTGTCTTAACCCAATCCCCTCATTCATCAGATGCGAGAAGATATGAGTCAACTGGAAGATGAGATTGAATTCCACCGTCGGAATCGCAATCTCCCCTTGCTTTCCCAACATCACCCGATGCGAGAACTGCTCCTCCTTCACCCTCTCATAGTATTTCTGAAGCTTCCTGTTATGCCAGAAGCACAACAGGAAGCTAGGCCGATAATGCACTTCAACCTCCACACCCTTATACGATGGGAACCCGATGTGGTGATAGCATGCCTTTTCATGAGGCGAGATAGAGCGGACAAAGGAGATGACTCGTTTGTCTTCCCCTTCCACCCAGATATCAATATCACCAGGAGTCCGGGAATAAGGATTCGGATACATCAAGGCATTCCCCTGCCCTTTCAGGATACAGGTTCTGAATCCCTTCTTCCTGAACCACTCAGAAACCTGAATGGCAGCATCGTTCAACCGAACATTCGCCTTCTCCAACATCTGGCTTTCCGCCATCCATTGGAGCAGCAACTCCTTCTTCATCCCTACATATTCAGCAGGCAACTTCTTGATACCATCAAAGAGAACACCCACCAGGCATTGCTTCTGGGCGATACGATATAGTGCCTTCCAATCCGCCTCCTTCAAAGAACCAGGTATTTCCTTGGCAGAACCGATGCTGAATCGCAAGAAATCAAAGAAAATCTTTTGTTGTTTCAAAATAAAGTTGTATTTTTGCTCGCATCAAACAAGCCATATGCATCAAATAATCTTACTGTCACACACCACCCATTCCGACTTCTGATACACATCATAAAACTCCTTGTCCTTCTGAAGCTTAATCAGATGGTCAAGATTAGGAGTCACAAGAACACCCTCCTTCAAATTTTCCAAGAGTTCCTGACGAGTTATGTTCTGAATATCTATATTTAATACTTTAACTGTTTCCATGTATATCTATTTTTAGAGTTTCACAAAGCTATCTAATTCTTCCTCCTTGATTCCGATAGTCCATTCTGCAAGCAGATGATTTTCAAAATATTCACTCTGAATATCCATTTGTTCAATGGGAGTATCTTTATCAAAAATCCAAATATTACATTGACGATTTCCATCAGCATACTTCTTTCTGAAGTTTTTCAAGAAAGAAACAAGCCATTCTTTGGTTGTTGGAGAAACCGTCAATTTTACAAAAAAATTATCTGTTACGCCACATTCTGTTTTTATGGGAGATAAATAGGAGGCAACATCTAAGTCTGACGCAATTTCAAACATCTCATCAAGAACATATTCATACCCATAATTATCTTTTTTACGCCGTAACTGATAAAAAGATACATTCTTGTCTTTGAGAGCATCTTTTATTTTCTTTTTGTTATCATCAGACATTTCCGAGCCAAAGATTATACCATGTAAGGCAGAAGGTACCAAACTTTGCATTCCAAACTTGTCTGTAACAATCCTAACTTCCTCCTCAGCAGACCATTCTGCTTCTTTTGTACCAAACAATTTTTGCGGGAGTCTACCATTAGAAATATCGCGCAAATCTGCTTTTGGCGCTTTTTTTGAATATTTCACTTCAAGCATGATTCTATCGTTCTGATAAATACTATCTGGGGCTTTCAATAAAGCATCTTTGTTATATATGATGCAATACCCATGCCTCATAGAAGCGTATAAAGCCCACATCATCCCCACACAAGGATTTTTACTTAAAGAGAATATACCAACTTTCTCTCGGCAAGAGACATAATTATCAAAAGCTATCTTTACATTTTCTATAGGTGTTCCACTTTTTGGAAATATTTTTAGTAAAGCCTGCAAAGAATCTACAAAAACCTGTCCATCTAAGAAACATTCTTGGTCATCGTTTAGATTTTTGATATTTGCTGCATAAAAAGAATCTCCAGCTAGCATCAACAAATCTCTATCAATATTTTCTATAGATCTATATTTAAATAAGTATTCCTTTTTCATATTCGCATAATAAGATAAATATCAGACTGAGTATTTACAATACATTTCCCAAATTCCTTAATCCTCTGCTTCCCCTTCAAGGAGCAGACAAGCAGTTGTCCATTCTTCTCAGCTACAATATAGCCATCCAAACTCGGCTGGCAAGGTATAGATTTCCTTCGACTTCTCCATCACGGCATAGTCAATACTTATCTTCTCGCAGGTTGGGAAGAGTTTGCCGACTCCTTCTTTCTCCTGTTAGGTATAGAAAGAAGGTGCCATCACATCAATGAACTGCTTTGGGTAATCGGGGGTTGACATTGGCCAAAAGCGGCTACCTACTCCGCCGGCCATGATTATGATTTGTGTATCTTTGTACATCTAATACTTGTAGATTTTATTTTCCAATTAAAGAGCCCACTTTAAAAAGGGAGCAAGTTTATTATATATTTATTCTATCCTAGACTCTCCATTCGCCCTTCTGATGGATTTATCCAATCCCTCTATCAATCCATCATACGACCATTTCTCTATCGAGACTTTCGATTTTGCTTCTTCCATAACCAAATATCTCAGTTCTACCAATACATCATAGTCTGGCTTAAATGTATCTGAAAAATCACAATTCACATGGAATTCATAATGGTATGCAAGAAATCGACTGAAAGCATTACGCCCCCTATTACTCATCTTGCACAATGAATCAAAGAGCTGATGCGGATTCTCCTTAGCAAAGATAGGACACATTCTAAAACTCGTAGAGTTATCTGAATAATTGCCTGAATCTATATAAGCTAAACTCTCTACATTCTCATCAGATAGTTGACGCAGAGCTAATTGCATATCATCGGGCAAAGCTTCCTTCTTCCTCTCAAAAAGTTCTGTTATAGATTCAATGATACATTTTGTTTTCATTTGGTCTTTGTCACGTACCCTTACAAAATTGTACCCCTGGATAAATTGATAGTGACATTTAAATAAATCCTGCAAAGTGGTACAAGATTGATAGGTATCCAACAATCTGTTCTTTATATCAGAGATGGCTTTCTCTGGCAATTCACGAAAATGCATAGCATCGAAATATCCTAGATAACCTATAGATTTACCTATATTTGCTGGCTCGGATATAGTACCATCCTTCAATTCCATAACCAATGAGTCAAATAGTTCATCGAATTCTTCATTCGTCTTGTCCCAATATGAACCTAATCTTTCCAAAGCTGTAAGCTTCCTTGATTTCTGAGACAGAATCTTTTCAAACATAGGAGCCAGACTAAGTCCTTTTTCTATATGTTCTACTATCTTGGGAACCATTTCACTGCTCAAAGCTTCAAACTGATTAAGGCTATTAACTCTGTTATATTTCCCCATCAGATTCCTAATCTTCTGCGATTCTTCATCCTTGGTATCAACAAAAGCCTTCACTGCACAATTTTCCCAATCGACAATATAACCACGATTGTCTATATTCCGGTATTCTGCATAAACAGCAATATAGCAAGACAACAATGAACGCAAATAGTCATGATTATCTTCTACCAGCTTGGATGGCAAAGCCGAAATCAACGAACTGAAATCCAGAAGTGACTGACGCAACAACCTCAAATTATGAGTTGCACTGCACTCAAAGCACAGTTGAATCATCCCAGTTTCTTTACTGAGGAAATCAGTTGCCATCATAGGTTCTGAAACAAATAGCTTTATGGCAGCTTCTATATCAGGGAGAATCTCAAACTCTCTACCAACTATCTTTTCCTTAAATTCGAGCAAATCATGCAGGGTCTTATCATCTAGATATTTCTCCTCGCCTACCACTACGACATGACAATCGCAATGTTCCACAAAATAGTTTATGAAACCGAGCAGTTGCTTCATCGGTATCTGACAACGTTCCAGATCATCAAAGATGATAAACTTTACACCCTTAACTTCATCTTTATTATCGTTCTCAAAAATGGATAGAGAATCCAACGCTCCAGAGAATGATGTTTCACTTTTTCCATCTTTATCTATATCAAGTTCTGTCTTGAAGATTATCTTGCTTGCAATACGTCCAGCAATCTTTAGCATTTTTCCAGCCTTGGTATAGAAGAATGGATTCACGCATCTATCAATGGCAGATTTGATATCTGAGATTTCTCTCATACCAAAGAGTGAAACATATATTGGTTTCAGTTCGATGCTGTTCTCATTGGCTGGCAGTTTGTTAGACTTGTCAAACTCTGCAAGCCAATTCTTCACAAAGTAAGTTTTTCCGCATCCCCACTTTCCCCTTAGCAAGACTGCATACTGGGGAGATGGAAGTTTTGCATATTCGTTCAAAAATCGTATAATGTCTTCGTTCATATCCTAACCTACCTTTAAAATTTTAATATCTTATGATAATACAAGGCAGCCATGCTCTTTGCCCTATCCCCTATCATTTCTTCTTCCCAAACAGGATGCTTATCGGTAAACTCATGTACCCATTGAGACTTTCGAAAACCTTACGCTGTAAAGGTGATATACACAATTATTACGAATAGAAAATATCAAGTGAAACCTCATTACCTGTCAACTTTGTTAATTGTCGACAAGCGATATATGTACCTACAGGCTTTAAGCGCAAGGAGGTAATATCATCTCGCTTTAAAAAATCAAGAGCTTCTCTCCAATGTGGATTCCTGTTAATAAAATATTGCTCCACTTCTTCTTTGGTATAGGGCTGTGTTTCATTGATATAATCATGAAAAGCCTCTATAACATCTGTATAACCATGCTTTGACAGTCCTGTACACACACTTGAAAGAGTTGTATAGTTTATCTTAATACCAGGATATTCATGTAAGCCAAAGGCAGCTATGATAAGTAGACCTTTGTTAACGTCTGCTCCAGGAATCAATTGAAAGCCATTGTCCATGTGAGTCAATTTGAATTTTAATAACAATTTATCCACAAAATCTTTAGATGGGCTGTGCCTAAACAACAAATCACAAGTTTTAAGTTGATTTTCAATAAAAGATGTAGAATTATGAAAACCTCCCATACTATAAGAGCAATTTGCCTGATTAAGAAAATCAACATCAAGCCTAGTTGTTGCAGATATTTTTTCGATTATCGGATTGACACTATCAATCCATTTTTCATAATCAGAAACAGTACCTTGCTTCATCAAATCTGCAAATGCCATGAATGTCAATAGCCGAAGACATTCGATAGAAAGTGAAGGAAGTATCTCTATTGCTTCATCTATCAAATGCTGTTTTGTTGTTTTCTCCTCAACAGACACTCTCTCTATTAACAAATCAACAAGATTATCTTTATCCTCAATTTCACCACTTTGGACATAACCTAATGCGGCCTTTCTTGCAGCTACTTGAACAGATGGTTGATTAAACCTTTTAAATGTATCCTCACCCTTGCCCTTTAGTTCATCTACAAGTTTTTGCTTAAAATCCTCCAAACGTTGCTGAGCTGTAAATTCTGCCTGCTGCTGATAAATGGTCATTTTGTCTGCCACGACACAACTTACAATATCAAGAACATCTTTTACACTAACACCTTTATTTATAATGTTACCATTAGCTTGATTTATTGTAGAGTTGCTAATATCACTAATATTTTGTTCGTTCTTGTCTAACATCTTGTGAATTAATTGTTATATTACCATTAGCTTGATTTATTGTAGTCCCCTGAACATTTGATATATTCTGTGAATGAGTGCTATTTTTCTTCTTTTTCTTGAAGATGAAACTCAAAATAAATGTGAGAAGTGAACAAGATGCTACAACCCATGTGCAAATTGCAACATGATTTTCTAGCCACGAATAAAATGTATCCATATATATCCTCAATTAAAATTATTTGTTTACTAGCAAGCCATCATATCATGATAACCATTACTTTCAAACCATGTGGTTATGGAAGCATAAAGTTGCGTCTTCCGAAACTGCTCCCCACTATACACAAGTCTAAGCGAAGACTCTATCTTATCATCCGAAACATGAGACTTGGCATAAGAATATGGATGACTCTGTAGCAAAAGACTGAGCATTTCACACAAATCATGTCCTCTAAGCAATTGATAAGTATCTATCTGCCCTGAATGAGAATTTTCAAAATCGGCAAGCATTCTCGATGTTGGTATGAAAGTAGCATCAGGATTCAATCTCGTAATAAACGTCAGACAGCAATCATAGCTCAAAGCAGAATCTACTTTCAACATAGTGGAGAGTTTAAGCGTGCCAAAACTCAATTTAATTCGAGACTGATCATTGTACCATCTGAAATACGATAAAGAACGTATTTTCTCAATAGCCTCTTGCAAAAAATCTTGCACATTCAACTCGATTCGTTCTTTCTTCATGTCTTCATACCGAAGAAACTCTTTCATGATGTTCTCTAAAGCCTCTTCTGATATCATCATAGTTTCCAAGTCATGCTTGTCGGTCATGAATAAGTTCGGATAAGGATAGCTCACATGATTTAATACATCGTAGTCAGCATCCTTTATACCGATAAAGTCACTCTCCAAATGGATCTTATTCAGTCCATCCACTAATTCGACTAGCTTGGCACAGCCATTGGTCGGACATACTATTACTTTTTCCTTTAAGAAAAACTTTTCATAGACCTTGACATCATCTATCCCCTCGACAAGTACAGTGAACTTGCCGAGGGTGCGATATCCAGAAATCAAGATTTTCACCTCATTAATCTCATCCCTGCCGTCTAAAGAATCTAATACACTATTCGCCATGATTATTCATTTCTAAGTCGAAACAGCTGTCTTCTGCTCCTCGTACAATTTGTGGAGAATGGGTAGCTATCAATATCTGTACATTCTTCTTGCAAGATGCAATCTTCTGTACATCCTTGATAAACTCTTTCAACCATACCACATGCATGGATATCTCTGGTTCATCTATCAACAGTATGTCACCATCGTGCACCTCGAATATCATGCGATATAGAAGAATTACCATATTTTGCTCACCGCTTGACAACAAAGAAGGATTAATACTGATACCTTGTTCATTGAATGCCTTCAAGCCATAAGTAGGAGAGAAACTAATTGACTTGTGTAAGAAATGCTTTTCTCTAAGAATGGAAGCGAATAAATTCAAATCATTCAATAGTCCGATATACTTATCTAGCATATCACGCAAATCCAACAGATAGGCTGAAAGTAAACGAGCATTTTTTTCATTATAAGGTCGAATCTTCTCATATGTAATGCCAAACTGCCCAAGAGCATTAATCTTTGTTTGGACATCAATAGCTATTGCTGAATATTCATCCTTGCTGAGAACTTGAGTATCAGCATCTAACAAGCGATCCATCAAATGGTTTTTACTCTCCTGCACATTTGACAGGAACTCTATGCGTTTCTGCTCAAGCATATCTCCCAAGCTCTCAGCCACGACATCTACAGTGTCTATTTCTTTCATTTCGCTAGATGGAAAAGGATAACTATCATCATCTTCAGAAACAAGGTGAATCTGCTTAACACGCTGTGCAGGAATCATAAAAGCTCTGATTGATGACTGAATCATCTCGAATGAAATCGCATTCTGTCTCTTACATAGATATGCCACGATTTCCTTCATCTTCAATTGCATCAAGTCAGGCCAGTTGCTATCTTCAGGCATATAATCGGCCTTGTAAATAACGGTAAAGGCTTTGTAGAAGTTATGCCGACCAACGGTTACTGAGCTCAGAAGCTTCTTGTCCCGATACCATGCATAGGTCAAAAGTTTCTCTGGATTGATGTTTTCATCTTGAAGTTCTTTATTGCCAAACATTGCCTGTTCGGAACTATTTGAAAGCATTTTCAAAAGCAAACCATCTTCGAAAGATACTTTTATCTCCTCAAAATCCAGTTTATAAAAGAACCATAGGTTTGACTCAGCGATATTTTTTACAATATTCAATATCGTAGTCTTTCCCATACCGTTATAACCTGTCAATACCAATAAATTTTGGCTTAGCAGATTGGCTATCTTGTAGGTGTAAACACCATATAAGCCCTTGATGTAAATTTCAGAAATTCTCATGATAGTACGTTATAAAGTGAGTCCAAAACAGACTTCAAGTCTTCGTTGACTACAAAATGACCTACCTTCTTGATATTTGAGTCATCTTTTGCACAGACGGCCGAATCGTAATGAGGGTAATCATCACTCTTGCTACGGTTGTTTTCCCAATGCATCGGACGCAGATTATAGATATTACTATCACCGCCCTTCACCTGAGGATATACATGGTCTATCTCCCAGCCAAACGGACTCTGTTTCCCATATTCATTTTTGACAATCCAAGCACCGCAACAATCCTTTCGGAACAACGCTTCATCATATCCTTTTACAATGATGCCCTTGCTCCAAACCTTGTCGATTATACTTTTGTCGAAATTTCCACTCATACTATTTATTGTAATATTCGAATATTTAATGCAAAGGTATATTTTTTATCGAGAATAAACAAATTTTTTGTGATTTATTTACCTAAATCATAAGATAAACTCCCTTTATGTTGCATTTTCACCTTTCTACCACCCCGATTTTCTCCAAGATTCGCTTTATCATTGAAGGGCTCACACGGATCTTTTTCGTTGCAAGCAACAGTAGCCACTATGCCTCACAGCAATAGATATTTCTCTGCACGCGAATTACGCATTTCTTTCGGAACACGAATTACACGAATCGAACGAATACATCCTGTTCAAGTACGGAAAATTCGTGCTATTCGAGTTATTCGTGTTCAAAATCATCCCAGCTTATAAGTCCTAAAAAGCTTATGGGTTGGGATCTTTTCTTTGTTTATTCACATCATTTCTTCAACCCTTGATACACTCCTCCTACTTCATCAGCAATCTGGTCCCAATCATACTTGCTCATGTCGTAATCCACATGCTGCAATGGAGTCTCGATAATCTTTCCGAGCTTTTCAGAGAGTTCATCCACGTTACCACAATGGAAGTAATCATCCTTTGGCAAGCCTACCTCCAGATTCGCAGGAATATCGCTCACAACTACCTTTACCCCATAGCTCATCGCCTCCAACAGGGCAATCGGCAAACCTTCGTGCGAAGATGGAAGACAATAGCAACGGCAATTCGTCAACAGCGAATGAAGCTTTCTGCCCTTGATAAAGCCAGTAAGCACCACACCATTCTCCCTTGCCATCTGCTTCAATCCCAACGAATACTCATCCTCGAAATCCGTATCGCCTGCTAACACTAACTTTATATCCGTGAGATCCGTGTGCGTCTTTTTCCATTTCACGAACGCCTCCACCAGATGATGCAGGTTCTTCTCAGGCACAAATCTGCACATACCCAGGATATACTTACCCTTCTCTATCCCCAGTCCCTTGAAATATTCAGGATAGTCGCAGATTTCAGGCTCAGAGACACCATTATATATAAGGTGTACATTCTTCGTCCTTCCATATTTACGGGCAATGAGATTCTTGATGACGTTTGAGATGACGATGACATCATCGGCAAACATGCAGCCCATCCGCTCACCCATCTTCAGGATTGTCTTGGCAGCAAATCCCCACTTGTCCCTGTCATAGTCTGGACCATGATGCGTAAACACCACCTTCATACCCAACAGTTTGGCGTATGGAACCAGCAGCGCAGGACCGATGGCATGGATATGCAATACATCAGCGCCCAACTTCTTCGCCTCATTGATGGCACGGAAAGTATGGATGATGGCCTCGAAACTCTTTTTCTTAGGAGAAGGAATCGTCACCAGTTTCACACCTTTCCATTCATGCAAGTCATCCTTCACATAGTTCGAGCGACGAATCAACGTTACATCATAACCACGCTCCACCATTCTTGGGAACAATTCCTCACAATGCGTCTCCACGCCACCCATGATATTCGGGATACCACGAGTACCAGTTACAACTATTTTCATAAAAACTAGAGATTTTCAAAATAAAAGTATTACCTTTGCAGGCATGAATAAGATTTCAAACTATATCAAAGAAGCCATACAGAACTTCGGCATCATCTTGATGTCGATGCTTTCCGCACTGTGGCTTCTTATCAATCATAAGAGAATCAAGTGATTACTTGATTTCGATATTTCTATCAGTTTCCTTCTTGGTAGCCTCATAACCCTGGCTAGCCACGTCAGCGTTCACGATGTCCTCGCCACGCTTGCCCTTCAAAGCCTCCTTTGAATCGGCAGAAAGGCCATTGTTTACCACAGCATTCATATCGCAGGTAGAAAGCTTGTCAAGCTGTTCCTTAGTCACCTTACCATCACGATACTCGCAGCAGATAGGGTTCTCATACATAGAGTACTTCATACCGAGCAGGCTCTTCAGCTTGTGCTTAGCCACCCACAGGGCAGGAGTCTTGATGTACTTGTGCATGGCAGGAGAAACAGAACCGATCATCCAGCAGTTTCTGTCGCAATGTCTTACCTTCTTACGAACCTGCTCAGCCTCTGGAGAACTCCAAAGCTCATCCCAAGTCTGGCGGTTCAGGTTACCCATCACCTCCTTGTCCTTGGTACCATTACATGGCATCACATCACCGTATGGGTCGATGAAGAAGGTATCGAAACTCATATCGCAAGGCAAGAGACGCTTCTGACCATAGATATAATTGATGAGTCCATGGTTGAAGTAAGCACGGAACCACTTCTTAGGAGAGTTAGACTTCAACAGTTCATTTACCAGGTTCTCGAAGTTCTTAGCCACCATCGGACGGTCGTGGATGATGTTCTTAGCCTCAACGAAATAGAAAGAGTTATGGAGCGATGCGGTAGCAAACTCCATACCCATCTTGTTGCTCAACTCATAGAGAGGCACGAGGTCAGGAGCGTTCTTGTCCTGAACGGTCATACCGAAGCCCACATCCTTCAGTCCCATCTCACAGAGCTTCTTCAGGGTAGTATAGCCACGGTTGAAACCATTGTTCAATCCACGGATCTCATTGTTGGTCTTCTCCAAACCCTCGATAGAGATACGGATACCAATCTGAGGGAATTCCTTCGCCAGGTCGATGATACGGTCGGTGAAGAAGCCATTGGTAGAGATCACGATACGGTCGCTCTTCTTATAAAGCTCACGTACGATATCCTTCAAATCCGTACGGATAAAAGGCTCACCACCTGTGATGTTGGTAAAGTACATCTTAGGCAGTTTCTTGATAGTCTCAATAGAGATTTCCTCCTCTGGTTTAGAAGGAGCCTTGTAACGATTACACATCGAGCAACGAGCGTTGCAGCGGTAAGTCACGATGACTGTACCATTCAATTTCTTTTCTGTCATAATATTTTCGATATTTAAACTTCAAATTAATAATTACCACACTAATTGTCCACGCTTTATACCAAGCATATCCCCCATAACTGTCATCGGACATGCATGTCCCTCCCATGGTGCGTCAAAACATTCGTCTTTATCAAAATCAGACTTCATACACATATACCTTAAAGGACAACATTTAAGGCTATTAGGATGAACTATATAGTTATACAACGCAGACATACCTATTAAAACAATAATATCATTAGAATCTTTATTCTCGCCCTTTACTGACTTTGGATAATAGTATTTTCCAAAATCAGTATAAACATAGGGAATTCCGACATGGTCAATAATCGTTTGGACTGTATCCTTATCAAAATTTGGAGCATACAAAGCTGATACTAAAGGTACTATTCCTCCTGACAATCGAACTCTTGATATTGCCTCATGTATATAATCTAAAGGAGTCCGTAAACTTTTAGCTAAAGTTACTTCAAACCGATTTGCTATATCGTCAAAAAATGCGACAACTGATAACTTTGTGTTATTGTTGATTGAAATAGTAGATTCATTCACAAACATTTCCAACAACTCCATTCCAGAATATTTTGGATTACGATTGGCAAAATCAAGTTGGTCTATGAGGGTTTGAGCAGGCGTTAAACTAAACAAGGATATGTAGCATATTGATATTAGCTTTTTATCATCAGCTGCAATCTTAGGAAAATGCTGCTCAGCAAAAATCTTGATGAGATTATAGGGAACATCATATTCTTCATGCTTAGCCGAAAAATCCAATTGCATTTGGCACATAGCAGCCATACTTTCTTTTATTATGTATGCGCCAAGTTTTATCTTTTTGCTTCCATCTATGCAAGGAACTTCTAGCTCAATATAGGGATAATGCCCATTTCCTATATTAGTATAATTCCTATGCCATATAATTCTTTTTGTTCTATCAATTTTGAAACTTCCATGATAATTATCATTTTCAAATGGATTGGTTCCATTTCCATTTGATACGATTGACATTCTTTGCTGTATTTTATCACCAAAATTCAGTCTCAAAGGAAGTTTAATAGTTTCACTCGTCTCCTGAATATAAGCAAATGTATTTACCATAGTTTCATACATAAGCATACTCGTATATAGCCCCCATGGTGTTGTCAGATTTTGTAAGTAATGTACATATTCATGCAAAAACGAACCTTGGTCATGAATATCCGTCAACGCTGCAAAACTTTCTGAATAAGGAAAGGTCAAATGAATTTGCATAAATCCAGGCTGGTAAGTATTGCTGTTGAGACGAAGAACATCCTGTTCTGTTATTCCTTGTTGTATAAAATTGTCTGGTAGCTTCATGCTATTTATCACTTAGAATACCGATGAAAAACATCATAGTACATTTTTGCTGCTTTTTTCCAAGAGAAAAGCTCTGCTCTTTTATAGCATTGTTTAGCGATTTCAGAGCTATATTCGCTATCGGAAATGAGCCTATACATTGTCTCTTCAATATCAGGAATAGATGTTGGTGAAACTCCTACTGGAATATTACCTATAACTTCAGGGAAACAAGAAGTATTAGAACATACAACAGGAATTCCACACGACATAGCTTCTAGTACAGGCAAACCAAAGCCTTCATAATATGACAAGTAAATCATCACCTTTGCCCCAGAATAGATTAAAGGCAAATCTTCATCTGAGAGATAACCCGTGAATATAATATCATCTTTATATTCTGAATTGTTCACAAAATCATAAATTACCTCAGAGTTGAATCCCTTTTTACCAACAATGACCATTTTCTCTTGAATTCTATATTTCTTTTTCAAGGAAACATAAGCTTCTAAGGCTGACATAATATTTTTGCCAGGATAGTCTATTGTGCCTACAAATAAACAGTAACCCTTATTTTTCAAACCATACTTATCCAAGCAGGCAGTCACAACAAACTCCTCATAAAGTTTAAAACGAGTTCTATCTGCAGCATTTGGAATCACTTGAATCTTCTTAGGATTTGCATTACAGAACTTAATAATATCTCGTTTCGAACATTCTGAAACAGAAGTGATGAAAGTACTATTTTTTACCATTAAAGGATCTATCACTTTACGATACATCATTCTTAGTTTGCTAAACTTATTAGGCACATTAAACTCAATCAAGTCATGTATAGTGACAATTGTAGGAATTCTTTTCCAAAGAAGCAAAGAGAAATTTGGAATATAAGCAACATCACACTTATACTTCTTTTGCAACTTTTGGAACTCCCATTGATGCCACACTATGTTCTTTAAGGAACTATTCTTTGAAACATTAATATCCACTAATTTGATATTAGAATATGTTTTCAATACATTATAGTCCTCAAAATCAAAGTTCTTGAAAAGAACATATTCATCATTTGAATCCATGGGTGCCAAATCCTTTAGCACCTCTATTAAAACTCGTCCGATACCAGTTAGCTTATTGCCAACATAGCCACTAATAGCAATTCTCATACGCACTTAAACTTAAACTTAAACATTAATATTTCCAGATGAAGATAAAGGATTTTGAAAATCGTATAAAATGGTCTATCATTTGTTTTGTATTCAAAATCATTCCAAGCACTTAGCTTTAAATATTTGAACCATGTATTCTTAAACGGAATCAAAGGTGTTTTAAACCATGGCTTGAAATACTTATCCGAATAATGGATAACACATGGTTTATGAAAGAAAGCTTGATATTCTGCTTTATCCTTAAACATATCTTTCAACCTAATATGGAATATATTAAAATGATTCCATTTGGGTTCTAATCTAATCCATGATCCTCTAAAGACAAAATTCAAGGCATCTTGATCATGAAAAAAGACTTTTCTGTCACTTTCTGAAAACTCAATCAATGCCTTTTCTATTTTATGTTGTCTCCAATAAGCTAAATTTATAAGCAAGAAACCACTATTGAAATACTTGTCGCCCTCAGAAAACTCTAATTGTGCGAAATGCTCTTGGTTGTAAGGCAAGCCATAATCCTCAACAGCAGCAATACCAAAATTTTGCATATCAATATTTAGCAAAGGCACCAAATCCGAAAGAACTACCATATCGCAATCTAAATATATTACTCTATCAACATCTTTCAAAATAGAAGCTAACAGCACTCTGTAATATGCAGCCTTGCTTAATTTATGAAGTTTAGTACGATACTTGCAGTTCTTCAACAAATCAACATTAACCTCATGAAATACGCATTGAGCATTATCATATTTTGAAAACAACTTTAAGATCTTGGTTTGATTAATCAAACTTAGATGATTTACCAGTATGTGAGCTATCACATGGTTTTTTTTGTTATTTTCTAGTAAAGAACATAACATCACCATACACAAAACAGAATACTTATCATCTGTGCTACATGCAATATTTAACTCCATTATATTTAATTTAAGTTTAAACAAATCTATAACAACATTCCGGACAATACAAAGGACCTGATTATAGCCTTCCTATATTTTTAATCAGCCCCTTCTAGTTCATGCAGTAAAACCTTTGTTGATTTTAGCATATTAAGATAAAAGAAACGCATACGAGAATGACTTGTTTTATTGATTGTATTTGTCGATCTATCCTCTTTATGAAAAACTTTCAACTCAGGCAAAAACACTGATTTCATATTATTTTGCTTTAATCTTAAAAACAAAAGTTCTTCTTCTCGATACAAAAAAGTTTTATCATTAATTCCAACAAACTTAGAAGTATAGATAGGAGAAAAAATCCAAAAACACCCATGCAACTGTACATTTTCACGTCTCTCATTTACCTCTCTATTTGAACCCGTATCATCTTTACTAAAAAGATGTTTCATTTTCTTATAAAAGAAATCTAGATGAAACATATTCAACAACAACAAACAGCGCATACGAAATATATAATCTTTGCAATATGCTATCGTTCGTAATTCACTTGGTCCTGGATTAGAGTCATAAGGCATAGAGGGAGTAATAACCTTTGGTCCTAAAACAGCAAACTTTGATACTGAATACTCACGGAATATTAAATCACAAAACTTTTTATCCATTAATAATGTATCATTGTTAAGCATAACCAAGAATTTAAAATTATACTTTTTACTTGCATATAAGCACCCAAGGTTGTTACCTCCAGCAAAGCCCAAATTTGATTCTGAAATCAAAACTTTTACAAACTCATTGTTGCTATAGAATTCTACTAATTCTTTTCCAGATTTATTAGGACTACAATTATCAACTATAACAATCTGGTAGGTATACGTTGAGACAAAATTTTCAGCTATTGAATCTACGCATTCCTTGGTGTCAATTACAGTATTATAATGTAATATGACAAAAACAAAATCAACCTTTATTTTCTCCATAATTACGTACATCTTTAATCGCTTCTAAATACCCTGTTCCATATTTCAAATCAGGTTCCAAATGACAACCTTCAGCCCACTCATTCCAAGCATTTATAAAGATTAAGTTTTCTTCATCAGAATAAGGAATAAATGTACTATAAACATGAGAAAACCATTTTTTAAAATATTTAGGCAATGGATTTTTGAAACTAAAGTAATAGTTTTTTACTCTTCTTGGAGAATTATCCCAGCAAGGACAAACACAAGGGAAACGCTTATATTCCTTAAATGTCGGTTTCTTGATTTGAAAATTCACATACTTTCTATAATTTAATATCAGACCACAATTTGTTGTATGGAACAATCTTTTATATACTTTACAAAAGAATTCTGTAATTTTATCATACCCCTCTGTATTCTGTGGTTGAAATTCAATAGAAGAATCAAAACCTGAATCCATGAGTTGCTTACCTCTTGAGCCATTAGACTCAAACTTACATATATATAGCTCTATCCCATTCTCTTTGGCTAAGGTTCTAAATGTATTAAGCATATCTTTCAAATCAGGAATCAAATGAGGCTTATAAATAGCAAAAACCGGTTTACCATCAATCCTTATATATCGAGGATCCTTAAAGAACTTAAGCAAATATTTAAAATGTTGCTCATCATCACTTCTACTATAATGTTGCTCCAAAAGCATAACATTATGCTCACCATCCCAGTTTCTATGCCAATTCTCATTAGCCCAACAAAGCATAAATGGAAAATTCTCATCTTTATCATTCAGCTTAGCCTCAATAGGCTTTTCCATAATCAAATGACCATTGAACCAATAATGATAATAGCAGAAGCCATCAATTCCATATTGTTTAGCCATTGTCTCCTGGGCTAAGCGTGCCTCTTTCATTCTTAAATCATAAAAACCTAAATCCGCTGGAAGCACTGGTTGATAATGATTCCAATAACGAGGTTTCGCTTTCGTCACTGTACGCCACTCCGTAAAACCTTTTCCCCACCATTCGTCATTTTCCTTAAATGGATAAAACTGTGGCAAATGAATAGCGATAACTCGCTTTTTACTATTTTTCAACATTTTGCAATTTTCTTTTAGTTTTAAAAATAACCACACCACAACAATACCATAGTATTATTGGATGCAACTGAATAGAACTCAAACAATTCGCACCACTCATTGCAAGTAAATAAAATAAGATAACACCTACTTCAAATTTACATTTATCGAAATGCTTAAATCCTAAAATTAAACAAATTAACAACATAAGAACATTATACAAAAGACCGAAGAGTCCCGTTTCATACAATAATTGTATATACTGCTGATCTGTTACAGAAATACTACCTTCAAAAAAGGCACCATGTCCATAACGTCCAATACCATCTCCCCAAAAGCTAATATTTTTCTTCAACAACGTCTCAAAAATATTCGCTCTGTCTGAAACAAAAGAAGTGGAATTTCCAGATTGAAAAACCATAAACTTGTCAAGAATAAAATCCAAACGCTCAGCACTAAGATAATTTTTGCAGAAAAAATAAACAATAGCAATTAACATACATCCAAAGGTCAATATTTTTAAAAGCTTTTTTACATTTATTTCTGCCATTGATTTCGAAAAATATATAAATATCGAAAGCACTATGAGAAAAAGAGGAGCTCGCTGCTGTGTTAATATAACAATTAATACCAAGAGCACTAAAGATGCTATTACAATGTTATTATGTACTATCTCCTTATTCAACATTTTACATATTATATAGTGGAAATAAATTGCACTTCCATAACTAACCCAATATGGGTAAATCCAGAAACCTGACAGACGAGTCATTTCAAGCAATGTAGATTCAGCCACATTTTTATCAGAGATTACAGATAATCTATATGCGACATACCAAGATGGTTGAACGATATACAACAAAAATGCGACGACAACTATTATACCAAAAATATACCTGCCTCGATATAAAATATCGTTGTTTTTAAAATTTTCTCCCAATATAAATGCAAACATGAACAATAGTTGACCTTTAATACCTTCCCACCTTAACTGTGAATCATAAGACATCAAATAGCTATTTGCGATGATTATACAACAAAAAAACAAAATGCTATAATCCCATGCGCTGATTCTTTTTGACATAAAATAAATGCCTAGAACAAGAAGACTTAACTGAACTAGCAATATACACTTATTTATCGATTGAAGACCAGCAAAATTTAGGAATCCATCTAATCCTAGAAATAAGATTATATTGGAGAATATAAAAACAAATGATTTTAGAATTATGTTATTTTTCATCATACAAAACATTGTTATAACATTTCACATAATCGTTCACGATATCTTTCCATCCATGATTTGGTAACCACTCTTCTCGTATATATGAAGCCATTTCGGTAATCAGAATAGGATTGTTTTCTAATTCTGATATTTTTTCAGCTAATTTTATACTGTCCTTAGGAGAAACAAGAAAACCATTTTTCCCATCAATGACACTTTCAGAGAAGGCGCCAACATTAGTAGCAACAATAGGCTTGCATAATGTAAAACATGTATTTATCACGCCACTTTGGGTACCATCAGTATAAGGACAAACTACAAATTTTGCATTTTTTATCAAGCATGACAATTCGCCCATTGTAAGATATTTATGGATTATCTTTACATAGTCATTTCTTGTATATTTGCTCACATCAAAATAAAACTTACCACTACCAGCTATAACTAACTTCAACCGAGGATAATCTTTATGCACTAGACTCATGGCTTCTAATAGATATTCAATTCCTTTGTATTTATTTATTGTACCAAAGAATAAAATATAATTATCCAAATCTGTTCGCTTACCATCAGGAAATAAACCAAGCACATCGTAAGAGCCTAATCTACTCACAAATATTTGTTTTATATTTTTGCCATAATGCTTAGCAAAACGATTTACAAATGTTTTGTTTAGCAACAAATACGCATTAGCATAGCTAAATGTTTTTATTCTCCGTCTTTCTTCTATGCTACTATCATTACCTGTATGCGAAAAAGGATCATGCACTGTCATAACCACATTCTTGCATGGCTTAAAAAAATAGAATAGCTTTTCAAAGCACAAAGAAAATTGCCAAGTTATATGAAAAATATCGGCACATTTTTTCAACATATGAAAGGCAACCTTAAACCATAATAACCATGACAAAATTGATAATGGAGTTCTCCTAAAGCCAGAAATAAAGAATACTTTAGATAAATCTAGCATTTTTGAAAGATATGCCATTTCTGGAAGTTCTTTGGCACATATTAATCCATATTTCCTTACAGGTTTAGGGAACTCTATTACGGAAGAACTTACAAAATTTCGAGGAATTGGAATATAATAATATACATCTATCCCTCTTTCCTGCATTTCTTTTATCAAAGGAATATCACAATCAGCAAAACAAGGCTTGCTATAATAAATGATTTTCATTGAATTTTCTAATTATTTTTTTGATTAAATCATCCCAATCATCGCAAATTTTACTAACTTCATAAAGTTTCGACTGACGAATTGCATTTTGGGAATATAACGCCATTTTCTTTTTATCCTCAATTAGTTTTGCTATTTCTAACGCCATTTTTTGCGGATCTGAAGAATCCACAATTACTCCAGAATGATTTGATAACATTTCGTTCAAAGCAGAAAAATTATTCATCACAACAGGAACTGCCCCAAAATGTTGAGCTTCTACAATGGTCATAGGCCAACCCTCAACTTGAGAAGTAAGAACAAATATAGAGGCCGTTAAATAATCTTCATAGGGATCTTTTGAGCCCAGGAACTCTATATTGCAAAGATTTAATCTACCACTTAATAGTTTAACCTTTTCTAAGTCGGGACCATCCCCTATGATTTTTAGTTTCCAATCTAAGTAACCTAAATCTAATAGATTTTTCCACACATATAATAAACGAGAAACCTTTTTATGATTCTCATAAATTCGTCCAACAAAAAGAATCTCTTTCTTTTTATCTGTACACTTTGCTGTATCTCCCGAATAGGTTGAAGGATTATGAATAAAGAATGTTTTCTTTTCTTTATCAAAGCTTGGCGCATATTTTTCAAATTCACACTGATATGAATGTGCTAAGAAAACCAAAGCATCTGAAACTTTATAAAGTCCATTTAATTTCTCAAAAGCCTTTGCATAAAATCTTCGTGGAAAGATATGATGATATACTTTCTTTACATAATTACTTTCTTTCTTCATCACACTCAAATGATGGCAAGAAATCAATGGTATCTTTAAGCTATTTTTGAATATTTCATAAGGCCACCATTGGTTGATTACAATATCAATATTATGCTTATCAACCAAATCTGCTAATTGAAGAAAAACAGTTTCATAGCAAGAGGAAGGTATATCATTTGTTGATGATGGAGAAGGTACCGTCATTTTAAATTTTAAAATTTTATCATTGTCCAAATAGACACGATTTTCACTTCTATCCCACCAGTAAGCGACATACATTTCATATCCTCTACGAAGAAATTCGCCTATGAGAAGACGAGTTACAGTCTCACCTCCACCAAAATATGGCCAAAACCTCATTAAAAATAATATTTTCATTGTAATTTCCTCAATTTTTCATTAAATAAAACAACTATGTATTTTTTTTCATTCTTATCTAAGCCACACAAAAACACAATGCTAACATTAACTACAAATACAATAGCACATATCAATAGTGTACAAACTATTCCCGTTCCACTCATCCAATAAAAGAAGAGATTAGCAGGCAAGCTTATAATAACAACTTTTCCAATAGGTACGACTCCATTTTTAAAGAAACTTCCCCAATCGATTTTGATTAATTCTGCCAAAAGATGACAAGTTACTAATATATTAAAAACTTCCAATAATAAGCTCAAGAATACAGATGATTCAGGTGGAAGCCCAACATAAAACAGCAAAGCACAGAA
>OGEX01000072.1_pt1 | contig 29175 bp, 29 predicted proteins | sample 1570791 | NCBI WGS metagenome assembly OGEX01 (sample SAMEA2582023, study PRJEB24529) | metagenome | biome: Human gut stool | place: China | collected 2011
AGCCCCCGGGACAAGATACTTGTGTTCCAGATGACCTACCCTGGACAGGATATTATTTACAGTATCATACATACAGTCAAAATACGTCTGAGAACGTTCTGCACCTGCTCTGGCTCTTTGAAGCTTTACCGTAGATACCAGCTTCATGGCCTTGGTGATCTGCTGTGTGCCCTGAATGCTGGTCTTACGGCGCTTGATATCACGCATTGATGCCATAGTTACCTCTCATTCTGCCGTATATCACGGCTGACACACTTATTTCAGAAACTCTTCCTTGAAATCATGCAGTGCCTTCACAATCTTTTCTTCCGTAGCATCGGAGATCACCTTTTCCTCAGCGATGGCTGCAGGAATCTCGGGATGCTTAGTATCCAGATAATCGAAGAATTCCTTCTCAAATCTGGTGATGTCCTCTACCGGCACATCCAGCAGGAATCTCTTAGTCACCGCATAGATGATGATAACCTGATACTGTACCGGCATAGGCTGGTACTGAGGCTGCTTCAGCACTTCCTTGATACGTTCGCCTTGCGCTAACTTCTCCTTGGTATCTGCATCCAGTTCAGATCCGAACTGTGCGAAGGAAGCCAGCTCTCTGTACTGGGCAAGTTCGGTACGGATAGGTGCTGCGATCTTCTTCATAGCCTTGATCTGTGCGGCACCACCTACACGGGATACGGAGATACCAACGTTGATGGCAGGACGGACCCCTTGGTTGAACAAATCCGTTTCAAGGAATATCTGTCCGTCGGTGATAGAAATCACGTTTGTAGGGATATAAGCCGAAACGTCGCCAGCCTGCGTCTCGATGATAGGAAGTGCGGTAAGAGAACCACCACCTTTGACGATGCCTTTCAGACTATCCGGCAGGTCGTTCATTTCGCGTGCCACCTCTTCCTGGCTGATAATCTTTGCCGCACGCTCCAACAGACGGGAATGCAGGTAGAAGATATCACCCGGATAAGCCTCACGTCCTGACGGACGACGCAGAATCAGTGATACCTCACGGTAGGCCACAGCCTGTTTTGACAAGTCATCGTACACCACCAGTGCATGACGGCCGGTGTCACGGAAGTACTCACCGATAGCAGCTCCTGCAAACGGAGCGAAATACTGCATGGCAGCCGGGTCGGAAGCCGTAGCAGCCACCACGATGGTATAGTCCATCGCACCCTTCTCACGCAGTGCATTCACGATGCTGGCCACGGTAGAACCTTTCTGACCGATAGCCACGTAGATACAGTACACCGGATTTCCTGCCTCGTAGTTGGCACGCTGGTTGATGATGGTATCGATGGCAATGGCCGTCTTACCTGTCTGACGGTCACCGATAATCAACTCACGCTGTCCGCGGCCGATAGGAATCATGGCATCGATAGCCTTCAGTCCCGTCTGCAGCGGTTCCGTTACCGGCTGACGGAAGATAACCCCCGGTGCCTTACGCTCCAGCGGCATCTCGCACAGCTCTCCGCCAATTTCGCCGCGCCCGTCCAAGGGCACACCCAGAGGGTCGATTACACGTCCCAGCATCGATTCTCCCACGTTGATGGAAGCAATGTGCTTCGTACGCTTCACAATCATCCCCTCCTTAATCTGGTCGGTCGGACCCAGAAGCACTGCTCCCACGTTGTCCTCCTCCAGATTCATCACCGTTCCCATGATACCGTTTTCAAACTGTAGCAACTCGTTGGCTTCCGCATTACGCAAACCGTAAATACGGGCCACACCGTCGCTCACCTGAAGCACGGTACCCACTTCGTCGAATTTCAGCGAGTTGTCAATCCCCTTCAACTGTTGGAGCAACACCTCTGAAACTTCGCTGGGTTTTATTGTATTTTCTGGCATAATTCTTTTTAATTAATAATTAATAATGAACAATTAAAAATGAACAGTGAATAATAGGAATCGTTTTTCATTATTCATTATTCATTCTTCATTATTCATTGTTTACACTATTCTCCTGTTTTTCGCGATAAACTGCTGTTTCACGCGCTTCAACTGGTTCGCCACACTGGAGTCCAGGCGGAAGCCACCCAGTTCGATGATGTATCCTCCGATCAGGCTTTTGTCCACCTTCTCTTCCAGAATCACCTCACCGTGCGTCTTCTCGGCAGCCAGTTTCTGCAAGTGTGCCACAAGCTTGGGCGAACTGACGGCAGTGGTAAGCTTTCCGATGAGGATGTGCTTGTCTTCCTGATACAGGTCGATGTACGACCACATCATGAACTGCAAGAACTTCTCCCTTCTGTCTTCCAGCACCAGGCAGAGAAAACGCGTCATCACCTGGCTTACGTCCTTTCCACCCGAAGCCTCGCAAAGCAGCTCCAGCTTCTTGCTTCTCTCCAGCACCGGATTTTCCACGGCACGCCGCAGGGCGGGCACTTCGGCAAAGTGTGCAGCCAGTGTCTTCACCTCTTTGTACACCTTGTCTTCCAGCCCTTCTCCCTTCGCGTATGCCAGCAGTGCCTTCGCGAAACGTCTTGAAACGACTCCTGTATTCATGACACGTTATTTTTTAGAAGTTTCAATCATTTCATCCAGCAGACGGTCAATCAGCGCAGCCTGTTCCTTTTCATCGGCCAGCTTGTTGCGCATAATCTTCTCTGCGATGCCCACTGACAACACGGCTACCTGGCGGCGGATGTCACGGATGGCACTTTCCTTTTCCGTTTCAATCTGCTTCTTCATCTCCTCCATCAGGCGGTTGCCTTCGGCGAAGGCCTTCTCCTGAGCGTCCTTGATGATGCGGTCGCGCGTAGCAGCAGCCTCACTCAGAATGCGGTGCTGTTCTTCACGTGCCTGTGCCAGGAGTTTCTCCCCCTCCACCTTCACGTTGGCCAGCTGTTCGTTGGCCTCGCGCGCCGCCTTGAGCGAATTGTCAATGTATGCTTTCCGGTCCTCCACCATCTTCAGTATCACCGGGAAGCCGTATTTCGCCAAGACGAAGAACACGACTCCGAAGGTGATGACCATCCAGAACAGCAGCCCCGGATCCGGAGTTAATAATCCCATAACTTATTGTTTTATTTTTTTACAAGAACAAAGTCAACAAACAAACCACGATAGCAATCAGTGCCACACCTTCTACCAGCGCAGCAGCGATAATCATGTTCATACGCAAGTCGCCTGAAGCTTCCGGCTGGCGTGCAATAGCTTCCATAGCCGAGCTACCAATCTTACCGATACCCATACCGGCACCTAAAACTGCAATACCTGCACCGATAGCGGCGCCCAACTTACTAATACCTACACCTGCAGCTGCCTGCAATAAAACTGACAATAACATAATTTTCTTGTTTTAAAAGGTTATACTTTAATTTTTTTTGAATCAATTATTTTTCGGCATGTTCCTTCACCTGCGACAGACCGATAAACACGGCCGACAGCATCGTGAAGACGTATGCCTGGATGAATGCCACCAGAATTTCCAGCGCATTCATGAAAATATCGAATGCCACCGACACCACCGTCATCGAGCCGTTGATTACCGGACCCGACTTCACCGTAATGAAGATAATGGCAATCAGACTGAGCACGGCCGCATGTCCTGCCATGATGTTGGCAAACAAACGGATCATCAGTGCAAACGGTTTGGTAAAAATACCGAAGAATTCTATCAAAGGCATCATCGGTATCGGTACCTTCAACCACGTAGGCACATCGGGCCAGAAAATTTCTTTCCAGTACGCCTTCGTACCATACACATTAGTCATGATGAACGTGCACAAGGCCAGCACCAGCGTAATGGCAATGTTACCCGTCACGTTAGCACCTCCGGGGAAGATAGGAATCAGCCCCATCAGGTTGTTCACCAGAATGAAGAAGAACGCCGTGAGCAGATAAGGTGCGTAGCGGCGGTAATTCTCGCCGATGCAGCCCTTAATCACGTCGTTGTAGATAGAAAGCACCGTGGCCTCAATCATGCCGACGCCCCCCTTGGGTGCCCCGTCTTCCAGCGGATGTTTCTTGTACCAGCGCACGCAGCTCATCATGATGACCAGCAGCACCGCACTGTTGATAAACAAGCCCAGCACATTCTTCGTGATGGAGATGTCCAGCGGACGCACCTCCTCGCCGGCCGCATTGCGTTCCACGATCTTGCCGTCGTAGGCACCGCCCTCGGCCACGTACAGCCCCTCATAAGGACCTTCCTCCAGCCGGGCAGACGAAAACACATGCCAGCCCGTACTGCTTTTCACGATCACCGGCAGCGGAATGCTTACCTCCGTATCGCCAAACTTCACAATGTGCCACTGGTAGGCATCGCCAATGTGTCCGAACACCAGTTCGTTCACGTCGATGTCCCCCTCAGCGGCCTGTGCCTTCGTCAGCGCAGCCGGAACCGCCATCAGCAGTAACAGCGTGATGATTATGTACCGTAATTTTTTCATCATTAGCTTTTTTTCTTAGTTTGAGTTTCGCTTCAAAAAGAAGGAAAAAACGGGTTTCGAATATCAGAAACGCAAAGTAGAAGAAGATGAAGGTCAGCATGAACGCCACCACTTCATGTCCTATCACAAATCCGTAGAACATCAGCAGCATGGCACTGACAATGAATTTCAGTACCTTGCACACCAGATACGTCATCGCAATCCGCTCCAGCCCCACGCGATAGTTGAACGCGAACATTTCTATGTACAACAGGCCGAAAAGATAGAAGAATATCGGAATGGCCGGAAACCACAGGAAATACCTGTCGGGAATGAACAGATGATATACCACGGCGACGAGCGTCGTCAGCACAACTCCAATCACGGTCAGTTCTTTTATAAATTTCTTCTTAACGGTCAACAAAAACATAGTATCGTGCGGTTTTTCATCCGGAAAGCCGCCAAAAACATATTCGGTTCATCGCCTGCTTCGCTCCTCTCAGAGTTCCACACAGACTGAAATCTGATTCTCCTTGACTTCCACGAATCCCCCCTTGATTTGCAGGGATTGCGTTTCCTGTCCGGCCACGTATTTCACTTCCCCGGCCGAGAGCGTGGAAATCAGCGGGGCATGGTCGGCCATGACCTGAAATTTTCCTGCGCTTCCCGGAAAGGTAGCCTGGCTCACTTTTCCTTCGTAAACCAGTTTTTCGGGTGAAACGATAACCAGATGAAGTTCTTTCATATTAAGCTATCAGCTTTTAACTTTTTACTATTAATTATTAACTCTCAGCCGCTTCCATCAGCTTCTTACCCTTCTCAATGGCGTCCTCAATGGTACCCACGTTCAGGAAAGCCTGTTCAGGCAGATAGTCTACCTCGCCGTCCAGAATCATCTTGAATCCCTTGATGGTGTCTTCTATGGAAACCATCACGCCCGGCACACCCGTAAACTGCTCGGCCACGGCAAACGGCTGCGAAAGGAATCGCTGCACGCGGCGGGCACGGTTCACCGTCAGACGGTCTTCATCCGAAAGTTCATCCATACCTAAGATAGAGATAATATCCTGAAGTTCCTTGTTGCGCTGCAGAATCTGTTTCACGCGCTGAGCGGTTTCGTAGTGCTCCTTGCCCACAATCAGCGGGTCGAGGATACGCGATGTAGAATCCAGCGGGTCTACAGCCGGATAGATACCCAGCTCGGTAATCTTACGGCTCAACACCGTAGTGGCATCCAGGTGCGTAAAGGTAGTAGCCGGCGCAGGGTCGGTCAAGTCATCGGCCGGCACGTACACCGCCTGCACGGAAGTAATGGAGCCGTTCTTCGTAGAAGTGATACGTTCCTGCATCTGTCCCATTTCCGTAGCCAGTGTCGGCTGGTAACCTACTGCCGAAGGCATACGTCCCAGCAAGGCTGAAACCTCAGAACCGGCCTGCGTAAAACGGAAGATGTTGTCGATAAAGAACAGGATATCGCGCGGACCGTTGTCGCCCGTCTGGCGGTCACGGAACGATTCGGCCAGTGTCAGACCCGACAAGGCTACTGACTGACGGGCACCGGGAGGCTCGTTCATCTGTCCGAACACCATGGCTACCTGCGATTTTTCCACTTCGTTGTAATCCACCTTCGAAAGGTCCCAGTTTCCTTCCTCCATGCTCTTGAGGAATTCGTCACCGTAGCGGATTACGCCTGATTCAATCATTTCTCTCAGCAGGTCGTTACCTTCACGGGTACGCTCACCCACTCCTGCAAACACGGAGAAACCATTGTGTTTCTTGGCAATGTTATTGATTAACTCTTTGATGAGCACGGTTTTTCCAACACCCGCCCCACCAAACAGACCGATTTTACCACCCTTCAGGTAAGGTTCCAGCAAGTCAATCACCTTGATACCGGTAAACAATACTTCCTGGGTAGTGGCCAGGTCTTCGAATTTCGGAGGTTCACGGTGAATAGGAAATCCGTCCGTCTTGTCCAGTTCTTTCATACCGTCAATGGTATCACCTACCACATTCATCACACGGCCCTTGATCTGGTTTCCGATAGGCATCGAAATCGGATGCCCTGCAGGAACGACTTCCATTCCGCGCTTCAACCCGTCCGTACTGTCCATGGCCACGCAGCGTACCGTGTCTTCACCGATATGCTGCTGCACTTCAATCACCAGCGTACGCCCGTCGTTACGGGCAATCGTCATGGCATCGTGGATCTTCGGCAAGGCGTGTTCCACGTCTTGTCCTTCTTCAAACTTGAAGTACACATCGACCACCGGACCGATTACCTGCGAAATGTGTCCAACGATTTTTGACATAAGCAATTATTTTAATTTAAAAGAATGAATCATCCATGGTTCTTACCTATTAAACAAACGTCCCGGGTATTTGTTTAAAGTTTGACCATTTCTGTAACGCAAATGTACTGAATAAACTCTCATATATGTAACTCCATGTAACATTTTTTAGACTGATTCCCCTAATAATAGACATAAATCAAGAGATATCGGACAAATTGTTTTACACTTGTTTACACGGAAGCCGGATATCTAAACAAATATTTAAAGATTCAGGACGTGTGTGCGGCCACACCTACAAAAAAAGCCACATTGCTGTGGCTCTTCTTGTAATAATATGTCTCGTTACACGCGCTGGAAGGTGTAATTGCCTTCCTCGGTGTACATTTCCGATTCAAACGTACAGTCATACGAAGCTTGAATCTCCTCCTCCGTATACGACAGAATCACCACCCGTATGTTGCGGCCACGGTTGTCCGACAGCGTCAGCACTCCCTTGCTCAGCGTCCAGTTGAACGACTCGCCACGGAACGAAGCCGTACCGTCACTTCTTACCGAGAGCGTCTGTCCCACATGGTCATTCCGGTTCGACTCTTCTTCCGAGTTAGTCCAGTCATTTGCCGTCACTTTCCACGTACCGATAATGTCTTCTCTCGACACTTCCACACCCGTCGGGTCTTCCGTGCTACAGCTGGCCATTCCAGCCACCATCAGGATAAAGCTCAAAAAGAGCCATACATTCTTTAGTTTCTTCATTTTCATTTGGTTTTACAGATAATATAACAATTAATATGCGCCTATGCTATTTCTTCACCCGAATGGAATCCACCTTCCGCCTTACGGCCAGCACGTTCAGCACCGATACCAGCAGGAAAAGTCCCCCGGCCGTCAGCAATGCCGGCAGCAGGCTGCCTCCCTGAAAATCGGGCACCATCCGCTGCAACATATCCAGATACGCTCCCCGGGCCACGCACACCAGCAGCACGCCCATGGCTGCCACTGCCGCGTTCAGCACCACCGTGAGCACCTGATACGGACGCGCCACCGCTGCCGGACTGAAGCCTATCATCAGCAGATTCTCCAGCTTCTTCGTGTTCTTCTGCAACAGCAGGTAGATGCTCAGCATCAGCAGGTAGAACGACAGCACACTGATAATCAGGCCCACCGTGAGCACGATGCCTACCACCATCTTCAGGAACCACGTCGTCTTTCCCGCATCCAGCTTGTCGCCTTCCGTCTCATAGCCTTTCTGCTTGAAATACTTCGCAATGCGGTCGTCCGCCGGATTGTCCACTTCCACAATCAGTCGTGAGGGAGCCGTCTCACCGCCGTCACCCAGCGTGGCGTTGGCCCAGTCCATGAACGCCTGCGGCACCAGAATCGTGTTCAGCCGGTTGGAGAAACCCACGATACGTCCCTTCATGCGCTCCGTCCGTCCCCTTCCGCTCAGCCGCACGTCCAGCGTCATCATCCCCATCACGCCCTCCGAGAGCTGCGGCAGGTTGCGGCTCTGTGCAAAGCCGAAATTATACAGGTTCAGGTAGTTGCGCGGAATGATAATAGGGATTTCGGTCTGCCCCTCGCGGTACGTCCAGCCTTCCAGCCGCACGTCGACAAACTCATCGGGCACCGACTCAAAGAACATGGCCGTAGAGAGCTGCATGCCCGCCATGCCCATGCCGGCCGACACCTGAAACTGCGCCGGAGTGAACGCCCCCGTCCGCTTGGCAAACGGCTGTGCCTCCATGTCGGCTATGTCGGCACGCGAGAACGTGCCTCCCTTGCCCACCAGGCTGCCCAGCGTGCTCACCTGCTTGCTCACAATCACGTAGTCCTTCTTCATGAAACTGTCGCCCTGCGTAAACACCGGCAACACGTCCTTATAAAACTGTATACTCAGCAGCACGATGACCATACCGCACAGGTTGGCCAGGAAAAACCCCGCCAGCTGCGCCACACTGATGTGCTGTCTCAATAATTTCCAGATCATATCCGTCTTCGTTTTAATCCCTTACAAACTCAGCACCCTGTCATACTCCAGCGGCAGGTGCTTGCCGATGGACGTCACAATCACTCCTGCTCCCTGGCGGGCCGCTTCCTCCTTCAGGATGCGTGCCATAATCTGCCCGTTGCCGTCGTCCAGGTGGCTCACCGGCTCATCCAGGAAGAAAAAGTCGGCCGGCTGACACAGCATCCGCACGAAAGCCACGCGCTGCTGCTGTCCGTACGACATCTTGCCCACTTTCACGTCCCACTTGTCGGCGATGCCCAGCTGCTCAAACCAGTCCTTCACCTGCTGCTTGCGGCAGAAGCCCGTCAGCCCGTTCTTCAGCTGCACGTTCTCCCATGCCGTCAGTTCCCCGAACAGGCGAAGCTCCTGAAACAGCATGCTCAGCGAACGCTTGCGGATGTCGGTCCACTGCTTCACCGTGAGTTTCCGCACATTCTCCCCGTCGAAGGTGATAATCCCCTGGTAGTCCGTACGGTACCCGTAAATAAAACTGCAAAGCGACGACTTGCCTGTGCCCGACGCCGCTTCAATCAGATACATCTTTCCCTTCTGGAAAGCCACCTGCCGGTGCCACACGTCGGACACGATTCCGTCGCGTCCGGCGAATACCTCCGGCAGGGTTTGCTGTAATTCTATTGTGTTCATTTCATTCAATGAATAATTAATAATGAACAATGAAAAACGAGTGAATGCTCTTCGTTATTCATTATTCATTATTCACTATTAATTATTAACTATCTGTACCAGCTGCTTCAGCGCATTCTCCTTGCGGTTCTTCAGCTGCAACACCATGCGCGCCTTGGTCGGTTCATCCGATTCCACGCTCAGGTAGTCCAGCATGCTCACGTATGGCACCTGCGGAAGCACGGCAGCCAGTGCCTGGAAGTTTACGTTCAGGTAGAAATGCTTGTCCTTCACGTCCTTGGCCCAGTCACAGTCTTTCAGCGACAGTCCCTTCACCTCACGGCCAATCAGGTCTTCCTGATTCGTCAGGTAAAAGCGGTCATCTTTCACGCCCAGCCAGAAAGACACCGGTCCGCGGCCCATGCCCAGCATGGCACCGTTGGCAGCCACAAACTGATAAGCATTCTCGCCCTTGTTTACCAGGCGCATCTGTCCGTTTGTCATGGCCAGCATCGGTTTCAAGTCTTCAAACGTGCGCATAAAGTCACTGTTCGTCACGTCGGCATACAGGATGAAGCCCGGCTTCATCGACATTTCCGGCATGGCCACTGCCACGTCACCCTTCACCGCCTTGAAGATAGCCTCAAAGTCGAGCGGCATCATCGAGTTATCCAGCTCCTGACGCACCGTCGGGTTCTCGCGCAGCAGTTCGTACGCCTTCTCACCGTTCACGTTGGCAGCCATCCAGCCCACCGTATTGGCCGGAAACGTCTTCAGGTACGTACCGTCCAACTCACCGCTCACTTCCGCCTGCTTCTTCAGCAAGTCCTTGAACTTGCCCTCCAACAGCGTCTCCACTTCCATCACGGCCCTTCCCGCCTGGAAATCGAGCGTAGAGAATATCTTTAAATCATTCAGGTTCAAGTCAGCCGGCAGTCCCATGGTCATCGGTCCCCAATAACTCTTCGGCATGACATCCAGTGCAGTCACCATGGCCACATCCTCGTCGGCATCCTCTAATTTCTTGAATTCCGGAGTGCCCGAATAGCCCTCCCCTTTCTTCTGGCGCAGCCACATCGAAGCCTGATGCTGCAAGTCCTTCGGGTTGCCGTTGCCCGCCAGCATCATGAACGCATCGTCCGTCCAGGCCATCAGTCCACCGCCACCCACGGTCCAGCGGCAACCGTCGCCGTCGGCAGGAGCCTCACACGCCTTCTGCTCCTGAAGCATTGCAATCAAATCTTCCAGTTTTCCCTTGTCGGCCATGCGCACCAGCACACCGCCCATCTCCATCTGAGAAGCCCCAAAGAAATACACCCGGTCGGTCAGTTTCAGTCCGCTTTCCTCCGGATTCTCCATCAGTTTGTCCACCAGGGCATCCGCATTGCCCTTCAGGCTCGATTTCATCATCTGCCCCATCGACTGCTTTGCCTGATCGTTCAGGTCACACTTCTGTGCCATTTCCATCAGGTCGAACGAGAATACAGCAGCCGCATCTTTCGGCAATGCATTGGTATAAGGATTACTCTCCCCGCAGGCAGACAACAGGAAAGCCATACCCAGTGCCAGGCTTCCCATCCATTTCCATGTCTTTTTCATAATCATTTATTTAAAAGTTACACATCACCTTCATTCCGCGTGTGTCAGGTTCATCAGGTGTACGGCCACCAGCGCCGCCGTCTCCGTACGCAGACGCGACTTACCCAGGCTCACGGCCTGAAAACCTTTTTCAGCCGCCAGTGCCACTTCCTCCGGACTAAAGTCCCCCTCCGGGCCAATCAGCACCACGGCATCCTCGTCCGTGCGGAGCACATCGCGCAGAAGGGGCTTTTCCCCCTCATAACAGTGCGCAATGAACTTCTGCCCCGTAAATTCCCGCTCCATGAAGCGGCGGAAATCCGTCATCTCGTTTACCACCGGCTTGCGCGCCTTGAGCGACTGCTTTACGGCCGACACCACGATTTTCTCCACCCGTTCCGTCTTGATGACCTTCCGTTCCGAAAAACGGCAGTTCAGAAAAGTCAGCTCGTCGAAACCGATTTCCGTGGCCTTTTCCGCCAGCCATTCCATGCGGTCCATGTTCTTGGTAGGTGCCAGTGCCAGGTGCAGATGCCCTTTCCAGAAAGGCTCCTGCTCCGTTTTCTCCACCACCTTCACCACACAGCGCTTCTGCGTGGCAGCCGAAATGACCGCCCGATAGAAGCAGCCTTTCCCGTCGGTCAGGGTAATCTCCTCGCCCACTCCCAGGCGCAACACCCGCAGACAGTGTCCGGCCTCTTCCTCCGGCAGCTCCATGGTTTGCGCAATATCCGGTGCATAAAACACGTGCATAGACTTATTCCTTTTCGTTAGCTTCTTCTTCCAGACTGTCGTCTGTTTCCCCTCTCTCCCTACGAGCCTGCATTTCGCGCTTAATCAGCTCTGCATACTCGTAGTTTTCCTCACGGATGGCCTTTTCCATCTCCTTCTCCAGGTAAAACATCGGCAATCCGCGCAACAGCGCCGCCTGCAAGTGCGATACAGACTTCTTGGCAAAATCCGGCACCCGGTTTTCCAGCATCTCCGTTCTGATATAGAACGGTGCCTCTCCCAGGGTAGCGAGCACCAGCGCATCGGCCAGTTTCACGGTCAGTTCCACCACCGTGCCGTCCGCCTTGCGCATATAGACACTGGTCTGCGGTACCTGGTCTTCCTTTCCCCACAGCACAGCCTTTTCCACCGTAGCCCCATAATGCTCCTTCAGCATCTTCAGCATCTGGTAGTGCACCGAAAGGTCCACCGCCTCCGGCGCATCCAGCGACACGTCCAGCAAGTCTGCTTCGTCGGCATTGATGATAGCCATGAACTTACGATGCGGCTCTTCCTTCTCTTCCAGCATCATCTTGTAATTGTAGCCGTTTGCCATCAGCATATCCATTTTGTCCGCATCCGTCAACACCTCATCGAATGTCAGGTCCTTTACCAGTTCTACCGGGTTTATCATCTCTGTAATGTAGCTGACTTTCAGTTCTGTCAGTCCTTCGTTTCCTTTGAATTCCATAGTGAAATCTCATTTTAATTGTTATTACTATTATGCTTATATTTAAATACCACTGAAAAGACTACGGCCACCACCAGCGCATAAGCTGCAAACACGAACCATGCGTAGCTCCAGCCTTCCACCTGCGGCGCCTGCGAGTTGAAGTCCACAAAGCAGTTCACCACCGCCTGCGCACACAGCGTGCCCACCGTAGCACCGATACCGTTGGTCATGATAATGAACAGTCCCTGCGCGCTCGAGCGGATAGACAGATCCGTCTCCTTGTCGACAAACAGCGAACCCGACACGTTGAAGAAGTCGAATGCCACGCCATACACCAGCATGGACAGCACGAACATCCACACCCCGCTGCCCGGGTCACCCAGGCCGAACAGTCCGAAGCGGAGCACCCATGCCACCATGGCAATCAGCATCACCCGCTTGATGCCGAAACGTCCCAGGAAGAACGGAATCAGCAGGATACAGCACGCTTCACTGATTTGCGAGAGCGAAATCAGCAGGTTGGCATGCTGCACGCCAAACGTATCGGCATATTCCGGAATGGCGCTGAAGCTGGTGATAAACGGATTGGCAAACCCGTTCGTAATCTGCAGCGACACACCCAGCAGCATCGAGAAGATGAAGAACACCGCCATCTTGCGGTTCTTGAACAGCAGAAACGCCTTCAGTCCCAGTGCCTCCACCAGCGACTTGCGTCCTCCCTGCGCACGGCTCACCGGACATTCCGGCAGCGTCTGGGCATATACAGCCAGCACCACGCCCCACACCGCACAGGTAAAGAACTGCATATAGTTCGACTGGAATCCCAGCAAATCTACCAGCCACATGGAACAGATGAAACCGATGGTGCCGAACGTACGTATCGGCGGAAAAGCCTTGATGGTGTCCAGTCCCGCCTTATCCAGCGCCGTATAGGCCACCGAATTCGACAAAGCCAGCGTAGGCATGTAGAACGCCACACTCACGGAGTAGAACGAGAACAACGGTGCAAATTCCACCTGCGGTCCCGTAGTCATGGCATAGTAGCCCGCTCCTCCCATAAACAAGGCTGCCAGCAAATGGCTCAGCCCCAACAACCGTTGCGCCGGAACCCAGCGGTCGGCAATGATACCCAGCACAGCCGGCATAAACAGGGACACAACCCCCTGCATGGCGTAAAAAATTCCGATATGTCCACCCAGTCCCACGCCTGCCAGGTACGTACCCATCGAAGTAAGATAGGCCCCCCACACAGCAAACTGCAGGAAGTTCATGACAATCAGTCTCAGTTTCATATTCATATACTCATAGATTTATTAAAGGTTATTTCATCATCGTAGCCAGTGAAGCCAGCATCGTAGCCAGCGAAGCAAACGAAGTCGCATTCGATACCACAGTGGCAAAATTGAACTTCTTCGTCTTGTTCGGCACCACGATTTCGCAGCCCGCCTCAATCTGTTTCTTTCCGCTGCCCTTCACCTCGGCCACCTGTCCGTTCATGTAAATAATGAACTTCTGGCTCTTCTTGGCGTTGGCAGAGTAGCCTCCCGCCTGGCTCAGGTAATACTTCACGCTCTTGCCCTTGGCATACGACACCGTGTTCGGCATCATCACCGCTCCGTTCACCTTCACCGTATTGTTGTATTCCGGCACCGTCAGCACATCGCCCTCGCGCAGCACCAGGTCGGCATCACCGCCCGGGTTGGCCAGCGCCGCTTCCAGGTCAATACCCACCGTGAACGTGCTGTCCACCTTCAGTCCCAGCGAAGTAGCCAGGGTCTCACCGATTTCCCGGCGCACCATCTTCACCACATCTTCCATGCGGCGCAGTTCCTCCTCGTTGGCCACGCGGCGCAACTTGGCTCCCCGCACATACGCATAGCGGCTCACCCCTCCGGCCCGCTGAATCAGGCTGCTCAGGCGTTCGCTCTTCGTACTCAGCGTATACTCACCCCGGTACAGCACCTCGCCGTCCACCGTCACGTTCACCTGCTCGTTGTAGCTCGGGCTGCGGCGCACGAACACCTGGTCGTAAGGTTGCAGTTCAAATCCCGCCTCGCCGTCCACCACGAAGCCGTCCTTCAGGCCGAAGGAGAAATTCTGTCCGATCATGTCCGGTTCCGTCGTCCCTTTCGGGTCACGGATGCGCCGCGACACGTCCACACGCACCAGCGAAGCCGATTCCTTCAGTCCGCCCGCCGTAATCACCAGGTCCTCCAGGCTCATGTGGTCGGCATACGTATAGCTTCCCGGCTTGTTCACCTCCCCGCTGATAGTCACCTTGCCCATGTCCTGCAAGTCGTGGATACTCGGAATATACAAAATGTCATTCTTCTGCAAGGCGATGTCGGGCGAAGTTCCCTTCAGAATCCCTTCGATGTCCACCGGCAGCACCTCCTTCGTCAGGTTTTCCCGTTCACGATACAGCACCGCGCGTCCCGTAAACGCATCCCCCAGCAGTCCGTCGGCCTTTTCCACCAGCTGGCGCACCGTGTTGAGCGAGCCGCTCAGTTCGAACACACCCGGATGAAACACCGCGCCCTTCACCTCCAGACGGTTGTTGAAGCGGTTCAGGATAGAATCCACCGTCACCACATCCCCGTCTATTAATTTAAACGCAGAATAGTGCATATCGTCCACCGTTTTTACGGAAAATTCTTTTCCATCTTTTCGTAACACCCTGATACTCTTCTTATAAGCATCCGAAGAAAATCCGCCGGCATACTTCAGCAACGTCGCGGCCGACTCCCCGTTCTTCATTTCATAGAACATCGGGCGTTTCACCTTACCCGTAATCTTCACCAGTTCGTCGTAGGTAGGCACAATCACCACATCGCCGTCCTGCAGGCGGATGTCGTCCTGAATCTGCCCCTTCATGATGTACTCGTACACATCCAGCCGGGCAATCTTCTTTCCGCCGCGGGCCACCTGCACGTTACGCAAGCTACCGATGTCGCTCACCCCGCCCGACGCATACAAGGCATGAAACACCGTCGAGAGCGACGACAGGGCATACGTACCCGACGCTCTCACCTCTCCCATCACGTTCACCTGGATGGTGCGGATGTTCCCCAGCGTCACCTGGATGTTATTGGCCGAATCCGCATAAATCTTGCCCAGTTCCTGCTTCAGCAGCTGGCGGGCATCCTTGATGGTCATGTTGTTCAGGTATACCGGACCCAGATTGGCGATGTTCACGTAGCCGTCGGGCGAAACCTCCAGCCGCATGGTATTCTGGCTGGCCCCCCACACGTCGACAATCACCTCGTCGCCCGGTCCCAGCCGGTAGTTCTCCGGAGTAGCCATGTTCAGGTTCGGCTGGAAAGTAAGTTTGTCAATGTTGAAAATATTGCGACCGAACACGCCATTCTCGCTGGCCGTCGACACCTTCAGCTTCTGACGTTTCTTCATGGTCTCCTTCATCTCGTCCGTATTCGCACCTTCAAGGGCCGCCTCTCCGTCAGTCGCATTGGCCACCGTCGTCTTCCGCGCCCTCGTACCGGTGTCCTGTACCGCACCGCCTTCTCCCGCCTGAGAAGAAGATCCCGAAGTGGCAGCGCCCGAATACTGAGACTTCAAGCGCAACAACTGTTCCTGAGTAGCCCCCTTTGAAAGCAGTTCCATGGCAATGGTCTGCTGGTCTTTCCCCTGCTGAAGTGCTTGCTGTACATATTCTATCACCTGGCTGTCGGTCATTCCGCTTTGGGCATACACAGCCGGCCCTCCCAGCAGAAACAACCACAGCACAACTCTAGCGAACTGTTTTCTCATTTTATTGTCTACGTTTTTGGTTTTAATGACAAAGATACATGAAAAAAAATAACCACCAAGCCCCCGGGGAAAGGAATTACGGCATGGGAACCGAAAAAATAGTAAAATCAGACTGTTCCCGCGGTCAATTTACAGGAAACGTTCGGGCTTCAAAATATAAATAAAGTTAACAAGGTGCATTTTCCCGCGCATTTTACATGTTACATAACATAAAACCCTTACCTTTGCATTGTGTTTTTCATGGTATTAGATTTAAGGTTAATGAAGATTGGGAGTCTGGGAAGATTCCCTTTTTCTATTTTTGTCTTTTAGACAATCACCCACGCTTCTTTTTGATCACCTGGTTAAACCACAGGTGAAGCAGCGTCCAGGCCACCACGTCAATCACGAACACCAGCGTGTTGTTCATATACTGTATGGCCGTGATGGTAAACGCACAGAAGCAGGCCGACATCAGCTGGATAGTCACCATCGCCTTGCGGGGCGAGAAGCCCATCTCCAGGAACTTGTGATGAATATGCGTCTTGTCGGGCATGAACAGCGGCCGTCTGTTGCGCGCACGGCGCAGCACCACACGCACCACGTCCAGACACGGCACCATCAGCACGCTGAACGATACCAGCACCGGACTGCTCTTCACCCTCAGCAGCATTTCCGGCTCGTACATACTGTATTTGATGACAAAAAAGCTCAGAATAAATCCCAGCGTCAAGCTGCCCGTATCCCCCATGAAAATCTTGCGCCCCATGTCGGCATTCCCGAACACGTTGTACGAGAAGAACGGAATAATCACCCCCACCGTCACGAACGCCAGCATGGCATAGCTCCACATCTGGAAATGCACGAACAGCACCCCGAACACCAGCAGTGCCACCATGCTCAGTCCCGACGCCAGTCCGTCGATACCGTCAATCAGGTTGATGGCATTGGTGATGAACACCACCAGCAGCATGGTCAGCGGAATGCCCACCGCCTCCGGAATGAGATAAATGCCGAAAAGCCCGTAGAAACTGTTGATGTACAGGCCCGCCAGCGGAAACATGACCGCCGAGATAATCTGCACCAGGAACTTCCGGCGGTAGCGCACCCCTACCAGGTCGTCGCCGATACCTATTATATATAACAAAGTCAGTCCGCCCATCAGAAAGAGAAACTCAGAGATCAGCGTCTCCGCCTCCCTCTCCTGCGGTCCGATGCCCAGCACCAGCCGCAAGGCCGTAAACACACAGAGCGAAAAAAGAATCACCGGGAAAAATGTCACTCCACCCAGACGGGGCACCGGACGCTTGTGCACCTTCCGTTCATCGGGCACGTCGAACAGACGCTTCCGCATGGAAATAATCAACACATTCGGAATAATGATACGGCCCAGAATCACCGCCGAGATAAAGGCCAGAACAACGATATACAGATTCTCCATAACAATCTTGGTTGAAATTTGAATATTATTGCAAAGTTACATCTTTATTTCATATCTGCAACAGAATCGTTTCCCGCCACACACAAAAAAACGGGAGTCAAAGCTCCCGTTTCACCTCAAAGCAAGGACACGCCTTGGTCCATTCATCCGGTTCCACCACCCCGTCGCCGTCCAGGTCCGGACTCAGGTCGCGGTGCCCCACCACCTGCGTGATGCCCGGGAAATCCGCCTTCAGCACCCTCACCAGAATCCGCAGCGAACGCTTCTGCAGCTCCGTGCGCGTATCCGCCGGGCGGCCCTGCTCATCCAGTCCCCCTTCGTACGCGATGCCGATGCTCCGCTCGTTGTAGCCCCGTGCATGCGCCCCGGCCCGTTCCACCGGACGCATGGTGCAGATTTCTCCGTCCGTGCGCACATAATAATGATAACCGCAGCACTTGAAGCCCCGTTTCCGGTGCATCCTGGTCAGTTCAGCAGGCGAGAGCGGACTATCCGCCCTCGTTGCTGTACAATGAATCACAATCATGTCAATCTTTCTCATCACAATCCGGTTTTCTCCCGGTCAGGAGACAGAGAATACACTTCAGTACCCTGACCACAATCCATTTTACCCTCGTCATTTCTCACTGCACCTCATTAAGATTAAGCCCCCAGACCTTCGTCGGTTTCTTCTTCCTTCTTATACTTCACCGGCACCTTTTCGAAAGCCAGGTTGCCGATGGCCTCCTGCATCGCCGTGCCCGGTCGGAACAACACACGCACCTTGTCAATCAGCGCGTCCGTGTAAGTCTCTTCCGTGTCCGAACCGCCGCCGCTCAAGCTCAGCTGCAACGAACCCAGTTCGCCCAGTCGCACGATTTCACCACCCTGCAAGCCTTCCGACACGATGTCTTCCAGCGCCGTCAGCACCGCCATCACGTCGGCACGGGTCACGGTACACATCTGGTGGATACGTTCCGCTATTTCACGGATGCCCATCTCGCCGCGAGCCTGCGACTGTGCATAATACTTCACTTCACCGCTTTCACGGTCTGCCGGGTTCACACGCCCTACAACCGAATAAGTCACTGTCTTTTTCATAAGTCAAAACAATTAATAGTTAATAGTTAAAAGTTAAAAACGAAGACTGATGATTTGTTTTTCGTTTACAAAGGCAAAGATACGACGCGCCGTTCCCGCCGTGTAGACTTATGAAGACATACGAAGACTTTTGAAGAAATTATTTTTTCACTCCCCCGCTCAGGGCTCTCCCAGGAAGCGCACAATCAGTTCCACCTCCGGCTTCAGGAAAAACTTCCGGTTCTTGTCGTAGCCCGCCGCTGCGAGCGCCTCTTCCAGTTCCCTGCACCGCTTGATCCACCGTGCCAGTCCCTGCAGTGCCGACTTCTTGTCCAACTCCGGAAAATACAGCCGGGCCAGCTCATTCTTGCGATACACCCTCAGACAGAACCGTCCGTCTCTTCCGGGCGTTCCCCGCCCTTCCCTCGTATTCAGTTGCATGTATTCCATCTTCCTTTCGTTTAAATTACGAATATAAATATACTCATTTTCAGCCGGATATACAAATCTTTTCCGTTCTGTTTCCATGGCCGGACGCCACTTTTTTCCTCGCACACCGCCCCGCCAGACTCCTCCCGCGTTATTTGTCCAAACATCAATAATCAGCCCTTCACGCCCAAAAACACCCCAAATCATTGCACAGATTTGAAATAAATCGTACTTTTGCATAATTTACAGAAGCAGAGAGACTAACCTTCCGTTTTTCCGGACGGAAGAAGCAAAGTGAAACCACAAACAAAAAAACAATCTAAAAACAAAATATGAAGATTAAAGCGTTATCACTTCTCGTTTTTATGGCCTGCTCCCCGCTGCTGATGGCACAATCGAGCATGACCGACCAGCAAGTTCTAGAGTATGTAAAACAAGGCATGTCCGAAGGTAAGGACCAGCGCCAGATGGCCACCGAGCTGGCCCGTCGTGGCGTGACCCGCGAACAGGCCGAACGTGTCAAGAAGCTGTACGAACAGGAACAGGGAGTCAGCACTTCCAAAATGAGCGGCACCGAACAGAACGAGGCCCGCCTGCGCGAAGCCACTCAGGAAGAAAGCACCACCTCCGTACTGGAAAATCCGCAGCCTGACAGCCGCGAACTGGCACAGGAAAATCAGGTGTTCGGACGCAACATCTTCAATACCCGCAACCTTACTTTCGAACCCAGCGTCAACCTCGCCACCCCTCCCAACTACCGTCTCGGTCCGGGCGACGAAGTGATTATCGACATCTGGGGAACCAGCCAGAACACCATCCGTCAGCAGATTTCGCCCGACGGCACCATCAATATCGAGAAAATCGGTCCGGTCAACCTGAGCGGCATGACCGTGAGCGAAGCCAATGAATACCTGAAACGTGTGCTGGGCAAGACCTACAGCGGACTGGACGCTCCCGACGGGACCCTTGAAATCCGCCTGACCCTGGGCAATGCCCGCACCATCCAGATTAACGTGATGGGCGAAGTAGTGCAGCCGGGCACCTACGCCCTTTCCTCCTTCTCCACCGTGTTCCACGCCCTCTACCGCGCCGGCGGTGTGAACGAGATTGGTAGCTTGCGTAACGTACAGGTAACCCGTAACGGCAAGACCGTGGCCAAGGTCGATGTGTACGACTTCATCATGAAAGGCAAGACACAGGACGACATCCGCCTGCAGGAAGGCGACGTGATTATCGTGCCCGCCTACGAAGCCCTGGTGCAGATCAGCGGCAACGTAAAGCGCCCCATGAAGTTCGAAATGAAGAAAAACGAAACCCTCGCCACCCTGATCAACTATGCCGGCGGTTTCTCGGCCGATGCCTACACCCGCTCCCTGCGCGTAGTGCGCCAGAACGGCGAAGAATATGAAATCAACACGGTGAAAGAAATAGACTACTCCGCCTACCCCATGCGTAACGGCGACGTGGTGACCGCCGAAGCCATCCTGAACCGCTTTACCAACAAGCTGGAAGTGCGCGGTGCCGTGTACCGTCCGGGCATCTACCAGCTCAACGGCGAAATCAATACCGTGCGTGCCCTGGTGAACGAAGCCAAGGGCCTGATGGGCGACGCCTTTACCAACCGTGCCGTATTGCAGCGCGAGCGTGAAGACCTCACCACCGAAATCATCAGTGTAGACGTGCGCAGCATCATGGCCGGCACCAGCCCCGACATCCCCTTGCAGAAGAACGACATTCTCTATATCCCCAGCATCCACGACCTGGAAGACCGCGGCGATGTGGCCATCTTCGGCGAAGTGGCCAAGCCCGACTCGTATTCCTATTCGGACAACATGACGCTGGAAGACCTCATCATCCGCGCCGGCGGATTGCGTGAATCGGCCTCTACCGTACGTGTGGACGTATCCCGCCGCATCAAGGACCCCAAGAGCACCCACTCTACCGACAGCATCGGCCAGATGTTCACCTTTGCCCTGAAAGACGGTTTCGTAATCGACGGGGAACAAGGCTTCACCCTCCAGCCCTACGACCAGGTGTTCGTACGCCGCAGCCCGGGTTACCAGGCACAGCAGAACGTACAGGTAACCGGTGAAGTCATTTTCGGCGGAACCTACGCCATGACCACCACCGAAGAACGCCTGTCCGACCTCGTCAAGAAAGCCGGCGGTGCTACCTCGAAAGCTTACCTGCACGGTGCCAAGCTGATCCGCGTGGCGAACGATGAAGAAAAGAAACGCATGCGCGACGTCATCAACCTGATGAACCGCCAGTTCGGCGAAGCCATGATGGACTCCCTGGGCATCCGTGTGGAAGACACCTTCAGCGTAGGTATCGATTTGGAAAAAGCCATGGCCCAACCCGGCAGTGAATACGACCTGGTATTGCGCGAAGGCGACGTACTGAGTGTTCCCAAGCTGAACAACACCGTGAAAGTGAACGGTGCCGTCATGATGCCGAACACCGTGGGCTACCTCAGCGACAAGAACGCCAACTACTACCTCGACCAGGCCGGCGGCTATGCCCTCAATGCCAAGAAGAGCAAGAAGTTCGTCATTTATATGAACGGTCAGGTGGCCCGCATCAAAGGCCGCAGCAAAGACAAGATTGAGCCGGGCTGCGAAATCATCGTGCCGAGCAAGAAGAACAAGAGAGTCAATGTAGGCGAAATCCTGGGCTATGCCTCTTCCTTCGGTTCACTGGCCACCATGTTCGCTACCATCTCTAACCTGATTAAGAAGTAAAGCCATGGAAGAAAACAAGCACTACACTAACCCGGAATATCGTCCGGCTACAGAAGACGACGATGAACTCCAGATAGACTGGATGGGCATCCTCCGCCAGGTTCTCGCCATCCGCAAGAAGCTCTACAAAGCAGCCGCTGTGGGCGTCGTTTTAGGTATTCTCATTGCGCTGGGTACCCCCAAGCAATATACCGTCAGCATTACCCTCTCCCCTGAAATGGGCAGCAGTAAATCCGGCAGCGGACTGGCCAGCATGGCAGCCTCCTTCCTCGGTGGAAGCATTGGCTCTGACAGCCCCGATGCCCTGAATGCCACCCTGACTCCGGACATTGTGACTTCTACTCCTTTCCTTATGGAGCTTTTCGATGCCCGTGTAGTAAGTCAGGATAAACAGATTGACACTACCTTCACGGCCTACTTGGACGAACAGAAGTCTTCCTGGATAGGCTATGTGTTGAAAGCTCCCGGCATGGCCATCAGCGGCATCAAATCTCTGTTCAGTGAAAAAAAAGAAAAAACAGAAACCATACAAGAAGGAACTATTGAACTAAATGAGGAAGATGCGGCAAAATTAGAAGGTTTGCGCCAGCAGATTATGGCCGATGTCGATAAAAAAACAGCCATTACTACACTTTCCGTCACCTTGCAAGACCCCAAAGTCACTGCTACCATAGCCGACAGCGTAGTATCCAAACTCCAGCAGTACATCACTGCCTACCGCACCAGTAAGGCCAAGGAAGACTGCCAGTATCTGGAAAAACTGTATAAAGAACGCCAGCAGGAATACTACGATGCCCAGCAGCGTTATGCCCGCTATGTGGATGCCAACAGCAACGTGGTGTTCCAAAGCACAATGGCAGAACGTGAACGCCTGCAGAACGACATGAACCTGGCCTATCAGGTGTACAGCCAAGTGGCCCAACAGCTGCAAGTAGCCCGCGCCAAGGTGCAGGAAGAAAAACCCGTGTTTGCCGTGGTAGAACCGGCGGTGGTTCCCCTGAATCCCTCAGGCACCAGCCGGAAAGTCATTGTACTAGGCTTCCTCTTCCTGGCTGTAGCCTTTACCGGCGCCTGGGAACTGCTGGGTAAAAAATACTGGCAGCTGCTCAAGGAAGGTCTGAAGCAGAAAGACTGATATCAGGCAGTTTCGGTGAACCGGGCCATCGCCTGACGGTTGCGGTTCACCTCCTCATACGTGTACATCACGACGCGGTATCCCCTCTTTCCCGCCACGCGGAGCTGTTCGAATCCTGCCTTGCGCAGGGCCAGCCCCACCTTGACGGCACTGAGGGGATTCTTCATACCCCCGTTGATGTGCTGCAGAATCTCGCCCACCGTCAGGAATATACATTCCTCGCCGGGCATCGGCACGCGGAAGAAAGCCAGCAGCAAGTCCGTTTCCAGACTGGCCGTTTCAAACCGTTCGTTGCGCGCATTCACCTGCGCAATCTCCTTTTCGTCAAACCAGTAGCGGAACCCCTCCTGCCACAGCCTCAGGGCCTGTCCGTACACTCCCTCGTAATCCACGGGATGCGTGTAGGGGTCGTCTATGTGTACCACCGTGAAGGGCAGCCAGCGCCGGCTCCCCGTGGGGTCGTTCAGAAATTCCGGCTGGTTGGTCGTACCGCAGAAACTCGCGATGTGCGGCCGGTTCTCCTTGTAGTGCCCGTAGGCCCTCCGCTCGTTTACCGCCGGCAGCGTCACCATCGCCTTGAGCTGGTTGATGTCCTCCAGACGCATCTCGTCGATTTCCTCCAGGCAAATCAGCGCGAACTCCGAAAGCGCCAGGTTGTCGTCCTTCGTCACCCGCCCGCGGTTGGAACGCACCGAAAAATACCGCTGCAGCTCCGGCGGGAGCAGACGTGCCAGCCAGGTCGTCTTGTAACATCCCTGCCGCCCCACAAACACCAGAATTTCATGATTCGTCACCTCCTTCACCATCAGCGAAGCCACCGTGGCCACCAGCCACTTGCGGAAGCAATCATCAAACAGTTTCGCATCGCCCTCCACCTGCACCGTGGCTGCCAGCCGTCCGATGTGATCGGTCACCCCGTCCCATTTCGGCAGCGAACGGAAATACTCCGTAAAAGGGTTGAACTCCGGCACGAACTCCGACTCCAGCACCGAGCGTACATCGCACAGGCGTACCGTGTGCCCCTCCTTGGTCATGCGGCTCCACAGCGAATTCACTAAGCGGTCGGTCAGTTCCACAAACTCCTTGGCCTCGGGATGCCGCATCTCCTCCTTTCCGGTAATCACGTTCTTCCGGAACTCCGCCTGCGTGGCGAGAAACTGCTCAATCTCCTCGGGCGTGGCAAGCTGCGTCCGCCCCTCCCCCTTCTTCTCCTTCCTGGCACGAAACAGCTCCGCCTCCCGCCGCCCGTGCGCCTCCGTATCGGCATAGCACGAGCGGAAAATGGCCGCCACATCCCCGTCGTATTCCGGGAAACGTCCGTCTGCCCAGCCGATGGCCTGCTCCAACGGCAGACCGAATTCATTCATCAGATAGCCCATGCGCATGATGTACTCGTTGTGGTGATGCGGGGCATACACCACGCCCTGCTCGTCCAGCTCCCTGCGGATACGGGCCACCACACGCTCCACCCGCCCCCTGCGCGGCTCATCCGCCTTCTTCATGCGGGAAAGGTCGAAGCGGAAAGGTTCCGCCCCGTCGTGGTAATGCACCTGCGCGTCATGCGCCAGTCCGCTCAGTCGCGTGGCATTCTTGCAGGCAGGGTCGAAAGCACACTTCGTCAGCTTCTGATAATACTCGTTTACCCTGTTGAACACCTGGGCGTACAGCGTCAGACGGTCCTTGTCGGCCACCTCCTCCTCCAGACAGTAGCGGCACACCACCCTCACCCCTTGTCCGCTGATGGTGGTATAGGCCAGCACGGTATGCGGGTCGGCACACACTTTTTCAAACACCTCCCCCGCCCGTCCTTCGGGCAGATGGTCAAAATCCACCATCGAGAGGCCCGTCCAGCCACTGATATCGGCTCTTCGCTTACCCCCGTCGAAACACACCGCCACGGCAAAGCAAGGGCAGGCAGCCTTTTCCCGACTGGCAGCTGTCTTCTGCCCCTGCGAGCGGTAGTAACGGTATTTTTCGGTGCGGTCGGCCAGCACCTTGTCCTCCCTGATCAGGCGGACTACTTCATCAAGCGTCACCGACACGGGCACCGTGTCGGCATAACCCTTAAAAATACTTAGCATCATTTTGTTCATTTTCTCGTGTTTTATTTTATGATTTATTAAATTTGCAATGCTTTTAGTTTTAAACTGCGATTTCACTTTTTCGAAACAGCAAGACGAATGTAACAGAAGTTTGTTAAATTGACAAATGTGTATTGCACGCATGGGTGCAATATTTTAACTAATAATTCACTATAATTTTATTTTTTAAATCAAAAATCTTATGAAACAAGCGAATTTGATTGAATTAGGACAGATGTTGGAAGCGTGGCGTCACCAGGTATTGCCGCATGGCCGTACCCTCACCACGCAGGAACTGTGCCGCTTGGCACCGATGAGCGCACATACGTTTCAAAAAGTTAAAAAGGGCTCCTGACGGATCTGATATTCCTCGGTCGCATCCTTGCCGTGTACCACCGCCTGCTTGCCTCCGACCCGCAGAAGCAGGACGAGTTACTCCGCGATTTCTTCCATTCACTTACCATTGATTTAGAGCGAATTAAATCAGAACAACGCACTCGAATTTCTCACACAAAAGACACAGATTGGAAGTAAAAACCATGCCTTCCCTGCTCCGTCGTTTGACGGGTTGACGGGTTGTCACCGGTTTTTCTAACTTTCTATATACAGGTGTGGAACAAGTATGACAGACTTGTTCCACACCCCGCGTATATATAGTTTATAAAAATGCCTGCCAACCCCGACAACCCGTCAAGTTTTCCCTTTTCCTTACCCCTTCAGAGAACCTCCGAAAACGCCTTTGCGTTTTGGTCCGAACGCCCTTGCGTTTGAAGTAAAACCTACTTGCGTTTGAGAACAAATGCACTTGCGTTTACCCGTGTACGCACCCGCATTTGTCGAACTATAAAAAAACGCTCCTGAAAGGGCATAAAACCCTGCAAAAGATTGCATAGGTATCAAATAAACGCTATTTTTGTATCGTCTTATACCGATACGTTTCGTTTATCCTTCCTGACTAAAAAGGTCCGGGAGTGGTAACGGCGAAGCATGCCCAAGACCATACTAATCTGGCTTACCGAGTCGCCCGACTTTAGCAACCTGCTTCGCTACTGCAACCTCATATTCGAAGGTCTGATAGATGCTTCCTCTGCTGAAGAAGTGGGTGAACGAAGAGATGCGGATGATGCAAAACAATGACTCTCACGTGAAAGAAGGAAATAAGAACTTTATTTTCAACTCCACCGGCAACATCATGATTGCCACGACAGAGACCGACTCCAGCAACATGGACGAAAGTAGTCGCCGCGTGTTCAATGAAGTATCGGTCTTTTTTGCCGCCATGACCAGAGCCATCACGAATACTCCCCGTCCGGGAAGCAACGAAAACTACTCCATTTACAATTACGAGGCCCTGGCCAAGGTGATTGGCGGAAGTGGATGTTTCATCCACTGTACGCAGGAAGACATCAAATACACCTCCTCCTCATTTGGAGCCAATTTCAGTAAGGAATTACTCAGCGCACTTTTAGCACTCCCCACAGGTAGTGGTTCTCTAGCTTTTGCCCAGGCCATGATTTCCTCAATCGGCCAAGAAGGACTCAAGCTTTCTTCCGAGTCGGACACCACCAACAGCAAGGTGGGCAACATCGTCTTTGTCTGCGAATTTCTGTTTGGCATGCCCATCATAAGTGCCATTGTCATCTATGCCGATAGCCGTAGCCAAAAGTTCACTTCCCAGGCCGGTCCCTGCGTCAAAACCAGCAGCACGAAGACAGAGATGACCTTACACAAGGATGTGTACATGTTTGTCACTCCGTCGTTCATCAAAGAATATGCGGCCGATTTGGATTCCATCATCACGTCGTCCGAGTACGGCAACTTCGTCAGCTACCTGCAATCCCTGCTGAATGACTCACTTTGGATTGACGGCATCTACGAAGAAGACCGGAAAGTATCCGGCAACGCCCTGACAGACGGTCACACCTATCGGATTGTAGGCCAGAATCTGGGCCACGAAGCAGGAAAACTGACACTCGACGGTAAAGAAATTCCGACCAACAGTTGGAGCGACACAGAAATCAAGTTTACCCCGTCAGGAGTCACGGACACTCCAGCACCTTTGGTTCTGACCACGAAAGCACAGACCACAGAAAACATGGGAAACTACAAGGTAGTCAAAGCAGACAATAAATAAAAAACGAACAACTCCTAAATAAAACAGTTATGAACTACCTGATAGTGGATAACTATAACGAGACTCATTCTAAAAGTATATTGGAGTATATTTTTAAAAAATATATATTAGGCCAAAAGTCCGGCACAATCAGTCTGGATGACATCTATTCTATATTGACTATAGAGAACAACCGTGAAGAAGAATATTCACAGGTAGAACTAACTGTATCAGATTTCAGTGATTTGGTTCGTATGAGTGCCTATCCACAGAACCCGAGTCTGAACGAAGAATACAGGAAAGCATCTGACGCTGCCGGCAAGTCTGCCGTGTTACAGAAAGCCTATACGCAAGGAGGCTACATTTATCTGAATATTAATCCAAGCATCCAGACCAATTACCGCATCCAGCTTAACACGCTGAACAACAAGCATTCTCTGGCTGTCATGAAGACCCTGTACGAACAAAAAGTCAGCATTCATTCCGCCAAGTTTTATGCCCGCTCGCCCCAGTGCGACAAGCCATTGAAAGTAGATAAGGTACTGATTTATTTCGACCAGAAGCAATTGGATACAGTGGCAGAAATATTAAAATCTGTCACGGGGCTGTACACGCTGGAAGCCCTTCCTCCTTTCTGCCAACTGGCCCAGACCAATGACAGGAAAATTTATTTCGGCATGGCAGCGGAAGAACTTCCCGGAGAATCCAGCTTCTCTCTTGAAAGGTCAAAAGATGTATTCCAATACCTAACAGGAGACATTGAAAACAGAATGAACGTATCTCATCGCATAAAGCCAGGGTTATTTCTCAGTTACGACAAAGACCCCGTCGGCTTTGTGAACTCTTGTTTCGATTATGTGAAAAAATTAATCGTAACCATCCAAAATTGGCGTATTGACTAGCATGTCTCTTTCGCACACCTTCGTGCTAAACTTAAAACTCGAAAGATTATGTTTAGCGAAAAAGATTTTGAAAGACTGTGGTTCCTCTACAAGGCCGAGGGTGAGCCCAATGGAGTTTCCATCAACTCATTCTGCATTGGCAACAATAATTCCATACACGGCATTCTATGACTGGTTCAAGAAGACACAGAAAAAGAGCAGGCAGCTTGATGAAATGATAGCACGACTTGATGAAATAGGAAAAGACCTGAAGGAATCCAACCGTAAGATTGATTCCCTTACGAATACCCTGCTTAAGGCAAACAGCAAGGTTGAGAAGGCTGCTATTGAATACAAGCTCCGCGATAAGGAGTATAAGAAACTTGAGAAAAAGTATAATGCCCTTTTAGAACGTCTTTCCACTACAGAGTGACGGTTATAACGTATATATGTATCTTGACAACGAACTTATGGATATAGATCATCTCTGCTGTCTGGCTCATGCAAGGGCAAAGTTCAAGTATGCCTACGACCAGGGAAGCCCGCAGGCAAGAATCTTCCTTGAGCCGAAGCGAACTTATGAGCAAGGCTCTTAACTATCTGAAGAACTTCTGGAGTCAGATCTTTGCCTACAGAAATGACGGAGAATACTCCATAGACAATATGGCAGCAAAAAGGGCGATAAGACCAATCACTGTCCAACGAAAGAACAGCCTGTTCTTCGGAAGCGTGAAAGGAATACAGAACTCCGCAATCTATAATACCTTTATAGAAACCTGCAAACAGGCAGGAGTCTCCCTCAGGGATTACTTCTGCAAGCTGCTAAGAGAATTAAAAAAGGGAAGAACGGATTACGAAAACCTTCTTCCCATGACAATATGCAAATAATAATCGTTAAATTTGTAGATTCTTTTTTAGACGGGTGCCGACTGGCGCCCGTCTAAAAGGGGATACCCTAAAATTGGAAGTTTACAAAAGGCTACAACAATGAATGATATAACGGAAAAAAATAAAAAAATAGCAAAAAACACATTATTATTATACATAAGGATGATTTTACTTATCCTTGTCCAACTTTATACTGTCCCCATCATTCTAAAGACATTAGGCGTTGAAGATTACGGCATCTACAATGTAGTAGGAGGAGTTGTAACAATGTTTTCATTTATTGGCAGTTCATTAGCATCTGGTTCCCAGAGATTTATCAGGTTGTTGAGGTAGAGGATACTC
>OGEX01000074.1_pt1 | contig 29024 bp, 50 predicted proteins | sample 1570791 | NCBI WGS metagenome assembly OGEX01 (sample SAMEA2582023, study PRJEB24529) | metagenome | biome: Human gut stool | place: China | collected 2011
AGACTTCGGGAAAGAAAGAAAACCGTGCAACTCCAGCCATCAATGCCAGCAAGATAGACGATGAAATCAAGGAAGGTAATATCCCGATTTCCTTTTCCGTCAAAACAAGTAAAACTACCACCAAAGCAGCCAAAAGCACTTTTGAAATCGGAGACAGAACCGGAGTCTTCGCCATGCTGACGGGCAACTCTTTGGATAAGCAACGATATATTGACAACCTGCTGCTGGAATGCGGTGAAGGCAGTAAGCTGATACCCAAGAAAGAAGTATACTATCCGGAAGGTGATGCCACACTGGATTTCATCAGTTATTATCCGTATCAGACCGCAAGTGTCTCCAAAGGAAGTTCCTTACTGAACGTTGCTGTCCAAACCGACCAGAGTAAAGCCGCCGACTACAGCCTCTCCAATTTCATGACCGCCCGTATCGAGGATGTATCCAACAGCGAGAAAACCGTAAAACTGGAATATAAGCACCAGTTTGCGAAAATAAAGTTAGTCCTTACGCCCAAAGAGGGCGAAGATGCAGACGATATGCTCAAAGCCAATCCCAGAATCATAGCTACGGGATTCAAAACGCAAGCCGTATACGACCTGCAATCAGATAAATTATCCGATATCGATGATGCCAGCGAAATGGATATTATTCCTTTCGGCACGTGGAAGAAAGAGGGTAACTCTTTATCCGGTAAGGAGTTTATCGTTATTCCGCAGACACATTCCGACAGCGGACAGGCTTTTACATTGGAATGGAACGGCAAAATCTATATCTGCTCTCTCCCGTCGGCCGCCATCAAGGAGGATTCGGAATTGGAAATTCGTATCAACGCGCTGCAAAGTACAAGCGAAACCCTGACCGGAGTTATCGCCGGCATCAAGGAATGGGGATTCAGCGAGCAAGGAGAGAGCGAAAACAGATATGACATCACCGCCATCCATACAGCCTCACTGTCATTCAAAACATCCGACGTTTACAGAATATATCATCAGGGAAAGCCCGTGGCAGAAGTATGCCGGGAGTACCTTTACGCAACCGCTGCCGATGCTGTCGATTCCAAAGCGATTGTAGTCTATCCCGTACAAGACAATGAGCGGACGGACTTAATGAACGGTATCGTTTTACAACTGCCGGACAAGACCGCCATGATACACGGCGGCAGGGTGAGCTGGAATGAATCGGAAAACTCACTGGCCTACACCTCCGGGCACTCCCAACCTATCGAAAAGTTCTATATAGACGCAAGCAAAAAGATAGTCACTGAAAAACCTGCCGCTGCAACGCTGGCTATCAACGTCAGCAGTTATGTGATCAGAGATATACGAAACGGGATTTTACAAACCTATCCTATCGTGAAAATAGGTACACAGTATTGGATGAAAGAAGATTTACAAGCCGTCTATTATAACGATAGCAGAAGCATGCCTCTCGGAAAAACCCTTGGTGGAGGCGAAAGTTACTTCAACTGGGCCGATTGTGACGCCTGCTTTTATAACGGTGAAGCAGTCCTGATATTCCGAAAGGCTATCAAGGTAAAGGAGAACGAGTGGAAAATCGTTGATTATCCACCGTCCGATTGTGCTATTATATAATAAGGTGTAAAATCTAAAAGATATGTGTATAATTTTCATTAGTTTACTAACCACAGTAGTTATGTTTGCTGCTGTATCATTCGTAGCACATCTTTTTGGTTGGGACCAGGAAAACTAGTAGTTTAATTCTAAATATTTTAAATTATGGACAAAGACAAAATTATCGTCAGTGTAGTAATTGACAAGCAGGCTCTTGTTGACAGAGCATTCGACATCTCGAAGAATCCTTCTGAGTTCAATGAAATCAAGAAGGTTATCGACGGCAAAAACCAGTTTACTCGTGATATCGACGAGATTGATGATGAAGGCAAGAAGGAGAATAATACGAACCTTTTCGCCGGCATCGCATTGGACATCATTCTCAGTGATTGCCCGGAACTGGCAATCACCAAGCGCCTCAATTCGCTTGAGGACAAGAAGAACTCTTTCCTCGCTAAGATGAAGAAGCTCGATGAACTACAGGAGAAAGTGAAAAACGGAGAGATGCCTGGCGTTGAAGGTCTCCGTGAGTTGTTGAAAGTAATGGAGGAGGGCGAGTAAAATGGGTGTAGTATCAAAGTACGGAAACCTGTATGATGTCAAGAAGAACATCATCTGCCACGCTCCTGTCACTTCTTCACATTTCCAAAGTATTTTGAAGAAGGGCAATGTGCTTCCTATGATGAATGGCGTAACAACACCAACATTGTTCGGAATTCACGCGGACAAGAAATTCAAGCGTGGACGCTGGCGCCGAGTATTAACACATTAATTCATATAACAATGGCAAAAGAAAAAGCAACTATTTCAGCAACCCTCGGTCATGAGTATGAGGACCTGGAGGAGCGTGAGGATTTCCTCGCCAACAACGCGGACTCTGTTGAGAAAATGGAGTTCATCAAGCGATTCAATTCTGATGAGCTGATGAAGAAGAAGGACCTGTTCGCTCTTCAGTCTGCACGAGCATCTGACATCGAGGAGGAAATCAAGGATTTCCGTGAGCAGAAAAAGGCAGAGCTGAAGCCTATCAAGGAAGAGATTTCTTCTCTCCTTAAGGAAATCAAGCAGAAGGGTAGCATGGTTAACGAGAAGGTTTACAAGTTTGTTGACCGTGATTCTAAGATGACGGCCTTCTATGACAAGGAGGGCAATCTCGTTTCTTCCCGTCCGGCAACACGTGACGAACTCCCTAGCAATGTATACTCACTTAATCGTGACAAGCAGGCTATGTAGTCTGCTTTCACATAGTTTCTAAATTCTAAAATATTTTGTAAAATGAACAATGAAAAATTGCAGATAGACCTCGCTCCTGGACAGGATCATGCGGAGATTGTTCTCCGTGAGGTAGGTAACGAGAACCCTTATAGGCTTCCTGCAAAGGAGCCTCTTAATCTTCAGGTAGACGGTGTTATTACCTGTATCTATGCCTTCCTTGAGAAGCGTTGGGGTACAGAGCAGATTGACAAAGAGCATACGCATATCCTGGTTAATCGAGAGAAGCTCGTTGTTACTCTTGTTACAAACGAGAATGATGAGCGCACTACACAGACTATCATCGGCTCTATTCAGTTGTCTCGTCAGTTTGCGGGATTCCATATCAATGACGGTCAGTTGTGGAAACCGGTACAGCTTGGTGACTTCTTCCGACTCAACCGTTCTTTCTTCGAGACGAAGGAGAAGAACATGGAACTCGTCAATCTCCTCAAGAGCTTCTCGGCGAAGGTTCAGACAACAATCAAGAAGGAATACAGCGACAATGGTTCCGTGACTGACAACTATGAGAAGGCTGTAGACTCTAATCTTCCTCCATCGTTCACTATCAATATTCCTATTTTCAAGGGCGCAGAGCCTGAGAAGCTTTCAATCGAGACTATCGCTCACGTCGAAGGCAACATGGCATTACTGACGCTTATCTCTGCTGATGCAGAATGTATCATCGAAGAATCCCGCGACAAGATCATCAATACGGAGCTTGACAAGATTCGTAAGCTCTGTCCTGAGATTCCTATTATGGAAGTGTAATGACAGAAATGGATAACAGAATAGCAAAAATGCCCGCCAAGATGGCCTTTGCTGTACTTGACTTGCGTAAGGTGCATGCGTGCATCATGGAACTTCCACGAAGCAAGTCGGTACAGCTGGCCCGAAAGGCGGCATACCTCAACTACATTGAAGGTGAGGGTAGAAAACTCGGTAAGGTTCCACTTCACTACGATTACGTAAACAAAAAAGGTGATGTGGCGACCGTGGAAACTTACTTCAGATATTTAGATAGAATACATTAATCATTCCCGGCATGGCAAACAGTAGATTCGCTCTCCACTATAAGAGGAGTTGTCACGATTGTATCTTCCTTCAGATTTGTACTGATCCTTACGCAAGCTACAATGGAGATTACGTTTGCAAAGACTGGGAATGGAAGTATCAGTGATTAATTTTTAAACAAAAAAAATAATGGAAAATGAAAATCCAGGATACGAGGTCATGCAGGTTAACCATGATCAGAGTATCATTCAGGTGGATGCTGTAGAACGAGCTAACGTCGATTCTCAGGTTGCAACAGCAAAGCAGTATCCTAGAGACCTTGCAAGAAGTGTAAACAACTCAATCGCTATGGCTACAATGGACTATGCGACCGCACAGAGCTGTGGTTATGCTCTTCCACGTGGCGGCAAGCCTATCACTGGCCCGAGCGTTCATCTTGCCAAGCTTCTTGTTTCAAATTTGGGAAATATGAGAGCGGAAGCAAAGGTTGTTCAGATCACGGACAAGCAAGTTATCAGTCGTGGTACTTGTTGGGATTTGGAGAACAATGTAGCTACAGCATTTGAGGTGCGTCGCTCTATTGTCGGTAAGGGTGGAAAGCGCTTCACTGACGATATGATTACAGTTACCGGTAATGCTGCAAATGCTATCGCTTATCGTAATGCGGTATTCTCTGTCATTCCAAAGGCAATTACCGATAAGGTATATCAAGCTGCCCAACACTTCATCACGGGTGACTTGTCTGATGAAGAAAAGCTCGTTGCAAGACGCAAGAAGTGTATCGACTTCTTCAAGGATGAGTATGGTATCACCGAACAGGAGGTTGTGATGCTCTGTGGTAAACAGACGGTCAACCAGATTAAGGCAGATCAAATTGCCCTCCTTCTCGGTATTACTCAGTCTCTCACTGATGGTGACACAACAGTCGACGAACTGATGAAGCCGTACCGAAAGGAAGAGAACAAAAAGAGTATCACCGCTATGGCTGCTGATGCAGCAAAGGCTGACGCTGCCAAGAAGGAGGAAAAGAAATGATTACCGATGGCATAGAACAGCGTTCGATTTCGTGGTTCCGTAGTCGCGTCGGCTTTTTGACAGGTTCTAAAATCGCAGACATCATGAAGTCTGGTCGCAAGAAAGATGAGACTTTCTCAGATACAGCCAAATCATACCTTTATCAGGTTGCAGGCGAACGTCTTTTTAACAAAGACTTCTTGAATGATGACGGAATCTTCCAAGATTATATCGACCAAGTATCTGTAAACACCAAGGCAATGCAGTGGGGAGCCGATCAGGAAGACGCTGCAAAATCTTTATTCATGCAGATGAACTTTCCGGAAGGCGAGATTGTCGAACTATCTTCTTGCAGACATGACAGCATCCCTTACTTCGCTGCAAGCCCTGATGGAGCTATCTATGGCCGTGACGGCGAAGACCTCAAAATCATCGAGGTCAAATGCCCGAACATCAATACGTATATGAAGTACCGAACTCTCATCCACGATGCCGCATCGCTCAAAGAAACCGAGCCGAAGTACTACTGGCAGATGATGGCTGAGATGAGCTGTACTGGCGCCAAAGGTGGAATATTCATCGTATATTGTCCTTGGCTGTCAAAGCCTATTCACTGGGCTGAGATAGACAGAGTAGAGGATGATATCAAGCTGATGGAAGACAGAGTAATCCTCGCAAACGATTTTATAAACGAAATCATAAATAATTAAATGGCAGAAATAACAGGAAAAATTATCGCAGTGTTGCCGACAAAAAGCGGAACATCTGCTAGAGGAACGCAATGGAGTTCTCAAACTGCTGTCATCGAAACACACGAGCAGTACCCTAAGAGGGTTGCTTTTGATGTACTTGGTGACAAGATTACAGAGTTTAACTTGCAGGTTGGCGAGGAAGTGACAGTATCATTTGATATCAATGCCCGTGAGTACAACGGAAAATGGTGGAACTCAGTGAATGCTTGGCAGGTCGTTCGCCAGAGCGGTCAGCAGGCTCCTATGCAGGGTGGCTACAACATGAGTCCTCAGGCTGGCGCACAGGCGGCACAAGCAGCACAACAGGCGGCTATGGCCGGAGCGCCAAACCCGATGAATCCAAACAATCCTTTTCCTCCAGCCCAGCAGCCGGGAGCTCCGGCAGGTCAATCTGATCAACTCCCGTTCTGATCTGGCATCCAAGCTGAAACTGATTAAAGATACATTCAACGCAGAAATAGTGTATGATGTATAATACCAAGAATCCTCTTGAAGTACAGAATCTCAGACTGAAGATAGAGAAGCTGATTGAAAAGCAGAGTATGATAGAGGTCGTGGAAAAGAAGGCAAAGACACTTCAGCAGTTGAAGTACCTTCACACGATACTCGCTTACTTCGGCTTGCAGACCGGCAATACTCTAGATGAAGTCAAGACCTGTTATTTCAAGAGGATTGTCAATAGAGACTTATTCGTGCGACAGAAGCACGATGATCTGCTCGGAACAGATAGGGAATACGTAATATCGACCGCAAAACTTACGAAAGAAGAGCTGTCTGAGGCTATCGAACGTTTCAGAAACTGGGCAAGCAACGTAGCCGGTATTTATATTCCCTCTTCTGAAGAGTATATAGCGTTGCTCCATATTCAGCATGAAGTTTCTAACAATCAAAGATATTTAGGTGTATGAAAGAAGAAATTTGGAAAGACATTCCTGGTTACGAAGATGAGTATAAAGTATCTAATATGGGTAATGTTTATTCAATAATAAAGCATCGTTTGTCTTCATTGATGCTTAACAAGACGCTTGGGTATTTATTTGTCAATTTACATGGAAAGAACTATAGGGTTCATCGCCTTGTTGCTTTGACATTCATTCCTAACCCAGAGAATAAGCCATATATAGACCATATAAACACAATTAAAACAGATAATCGTGTTGAAAATCTTAGGTGGTGTACTCCTATGGAGAATACTCATAACCCAATCTCTTTTACCAAAATGGTAGAAGCTATAAAAAAGGCAAATATCGGGAAATTCGGAATCAAAAATGGCAAGCATAAAAAAGTTTATCAATACAATAAGGATGGAACGTTTATAAAAGAATGGGACAGTATATCTGACGCTGCAAGATTCTACAACACTGATAGGAGTAATATAGTCTGTAATTGTAAAGGCAAGACAAGACACTCTGTTGGTTTTCTTTGGAGCTACGAGAAAAAAGACTCAATTCCTCCTATGAGGTTTATTGATGGAGTATCTATAATACAAATGAAAGAAAATGGAGAATATATAAAAGAGTGGAAGTCGATAAAAGAAGCAGCGTCATTTTATAATGTTACTCCTTCTGCTATAAGGTGTGCATTGACTGGTTACAGGAGTAGAGCATGTGGTTATAAATGGAAATATAAGAGCAAATGTAGTGATTAATACTAAAGATTAAGAAATGGATTCTTTTAAGATTAGCAAAGAACAATATTTCGATTTGATGAAACTTGACAGGGTAAATGCCGTAAACTTGTTTCTTTATCTCCTTGCAAACGCAGATGATAACGGAACATTGATTGTTAGCATCCGCAAGATTTCGAGTGAACTTGATATAGGTTTGCGGACTGTGAGAACCATACTTAAAAAGTTGTATACTACGAACATAGTGACACACCAAGTGACACACAAGGGTAGTAGTGTAACTATCAATAATATAGATTGTTACAAGACTTCGAAGCCAACAGGTGACACACCAAGTGACACGCTAGAAGTACGAAAACATGCATTTGGCGAAAAGCTTATTCCGTACATGGAACAATACGGAAAAGCACTTATTCGTGAGTTCTTCGATTACTGGACTGAGCATAACGAGAATGGTAGGAAGATGAGATTCGAGAAAGAAAAAACTTTCGAGATTTCACGAAGACTTGCCAGGTGGAGCAAGAATAATAACAACAACAACAATAAGTCTTCGAAATCAAGTCTTCCGGTTGGTATGAATTTACAAAATAGTAACAACAGTGAAAGATATAAGCTCGATGATAGATGGAACAAATAATTGATAACGAGTATTTCAGAAACCTTGTATCTCAAATGCGAGATACTGGTTATCCGCAAGAAATTGACAGGGTACAGATAAACATTCCTAACGCAGAGAAACGTTTACGTGGAGGCTTGCAGTACGTAGTCAATATGAAGTCTGGATGCAATGCAGAATGGAACGAACACAATTACCGCCCTATTGTTGATTGGATGACAGACAACAAAGGAAAAGGGTTATTGATGTTCGGCGGTTGCGGATTAGGCAAGTCGGTAATTGGAATGTATATCCTTCCTCTTCTTATTAAAGATGTACATAAAAAGGTGGTAAACATCTTTAGCGCACAAGAGTTGAATCAAAAGATTGATGAAATCCTTAAGCTACACATTATCTATATTGATGATATTGGAACAGAGGATAATCTTAATTCTTATGGCAACAAGCGTATGCCATTTGCTGAGCTATGTGATGCTGCTGAAAAGAAGGGGAAATTGCTTATCCTTACCACTAACCTCAGTATTGACGAGCTTACTCAGAGATATGGAGATAGAGTTGTGGATAGACTGATAGCAACAACAAAAGCAGTTCCTTTTACAGGTGATTCTTTGAGAAAGTAATTATGGCAGACGTAAATAAGATGGCAGAGGAATGGCTCAGTGAGCACCCTGATGCGACAAAGAAAGAAATATGGATGGCTGGTTATTGGAAATCAACTGATAACTGGTGCAACCGAACCAAGTAAATTTAGAATTATGACACAGAAAGAACGTATTGATAACGCAACCACAAAACAGGCGGTAGTGTTCATAGTTGTTTATTCTTGGGTTATCCTAAGAAATATAGGAAGAGCAATCAATAAGGCAGTTTACAAGCTGCCTTGGTTGTTCATCGTGATAACGGTAGTAACCTCATTCATCGTTAGCTTCGTCTTTATCTCTAAGGCAAGGGCAGAGCGAGATAGTTACAATCAGAAGTTAGTTCACGCAACACAGCAGCTCGATAGCTATATGGTTGCATACGGGAACATCAAATCAAAGTAATATGAAGAAATACAAACATTCAATAGTGATGATCCTGCTCGTTATTGCAGCTTTCATCGCAGGTTACGGATTCATCTGTTTTATGGTTGAACACGTTTTCCTTTCGCTCCTGATGGTCTTCTGTATCAGTTGCGCATTGGCAGTAGAGAGGGAGGTGTAGCATGCAGACAGGATGGAATCCAAACTTCTCTAGACCGGTATTTGCTAGAATTCCGGTCAAAGTACCAACCGAAGAGCAGGTGAATCGCTTCTATATGCTCTTCTATTCTATGGTCGGTGGTTTTGCATCAATCGTTCAGACGCAAATCACCGATACGTATAACCTCATCAAGGAGAACAAGAAAATCTTCCGATTCGAGGCGAAGAAGAGAATCACAGAAGCAAAGGAGTGCTCAGACGAACTCATCGATGCCTTTATGCACTATATGAAGCAATGCGGTATGTCTCAACTCTGGCTAGATATGACTGACAGTATTGAGGAAGACTTGAAGCTAGATGTCCTGAAATGCTTCTACGCCATAGATAATCAGTTTATGAAACATCACATCAAAGAGCATAAAATGTACACAATGCTCCTGATGTCGGAACTGATGAGCAGTATGCTTGTAAGCTCGGTAGAACGCTTTGCTGAGATGATGGATAAGTATAACGGTATTCATGCCGTCAACATCGCAGAACGCTTCACGAATCCTATTCGAGGAGTACATGCACGAATGCGTAATGCTATGGAGATTCTCTATCCGGTCAAGGTCGATGATGAGGTGTTCTCTGAATGCCCGGATAAGTTCAACCTAGGCTTCGAGATTATCGGACAGAAGGTACTCGACTGGAAACGTTCCGAGAAAGCTCTGACGAATGCCTGCATCCTCAACGGCTTCAACCTTAATGCTGACGGCGAATTCCTGGAGAATGAACAGGATAATACCGGCACTCCTTGGAACGAGACTCATGTAAGGGCTTTGAGGGTCGCTTATCCTAATACCTCAAACAAGCAGATTGCCAGGATCCTCGGCAGAAGCGTTTACGAGGTCACTAAGCAAGCTAAGAAACTCGGATTGAAGAAATCTGAGGAGTATCTTAGAGAAACTAGAATTGCTAACTTAAAACGCAAGAAAAATAAAAAATAAATATAACGAGGAGGTGTAATTATGGAAGATTTACCTATAGGCTCAGAAATCATCTTGAAGGTGGTTGAAAGCGAGAAAGAAGAATGCAATGGCTGTTTCTTTGACGAGATAAGCAGCAATATTTATGAAAATATCTGCAAAGATATTTGTTGTGCCGCAATCGACAGAAAAGACGGAAAGAATGTTCAATTTAAAAGAGTGAAGTGATATGGAGACAAAAAATAATATAGCGGCTATTTTAAAGGATAAACCGCAAGGAACTAAGTTGTATGACTGGTTGCATAATATAGATGTAGAGTTAGATACTATCAGTACTACAGATACAGAAACAGTAGTCTGGTGTACGAATGAGACTAATAATAATACTACTTGCCATCGTGGTTATTCCGAATTTGGTACAGAAAGAGGTTATCCTGATGGTTTACAGATTCTCTTTCCTTCTAAGGAAATGCGTGATTGGGCAAAGTTTTCTTGGAAGAAAGGCGATGTGCTATCTGATGATGGTGGAAGACTTTGTATATTTAAAAGTTTTGCTCATTCTTCTTACTTAACATTCAAAGCTAAACTCATTAAGCATGAAGGTCCTTTTATAAAATTTGATACTTTTCTTGTTGATACAAAGGATTGGCATAAGACATCTGACGATGTTGCTAAAGAATATATTGTAGAAATTGAGAAAAAATATAATGGTAAACTCAATCTTGAAACATTGGAGATTGAGGAGATTGAGAAGCAGCCTGAGTTCAAGGATGGGGATATAATTGTAGCTGAAGGCGAAAATAAGGGTAAGAAAATATTTATCTTCCGCTATAAGATAAGAGATAGTAATACTGATGAGCACGGATATAAAAGTTATATAAACGTCAACTCTGATGGTTCTTTATTTAATAACATGACTTTTTATCTTAGAAAAGATTTTGTGTATCGCCCAGCCACAGACTCAGAGAAACAGCAGCTCTTTGAAGCTCTAGCCAAGGAAAACAAGGTTTGGGATGCCGAGAAGAAACAGATTGTGGACTTGAAACCAAAGGTTGAGCTGAAACCATTCGATAAGGTATTGGTTAGAGATAGTCAATCAGATAAGTGGCGTGTAAATTTGTTTGGTTATATAGACAAAGATGAATATTATCATTGCGTTTTTGCTAATTGGGTATATTGCATTCCTTATGCTGGTAATGAGCATTTGTTAGGTACAACTAAAGATGTGGAGGGCTAGGTATGGGTAATGATAAGTTATTGAGAACAGATTTTATTCGTCTCAAAAATATGTTGGTAATATTTAATAGACGATATGCAAAAACCAACGATGAGTCTGTTTCCATACAAGAAGTGATAAAAGCAATAAATAGAAGACTAAGCGTTTAACCGCCTTCGGGCATAAAGTAAGTAATAATGGAAGAAAACAAGATTATATCCTACAAGGGATTCGATGAGAATATGCAGTGCCGTGGCTTTAAGTATGAAGTCGGCAAAGAGTACAAAATGGGTGGGAATATCAAGTGTTGCGAGCGTGGTTTTCATGCTTGCGAGTCTCCGATGGAAGTTTGGAAATATTATGACATGTTGACATCACGATTTGCAAAGGTAGAACAGTCTGGTAAGATTGAGAAAGAAGAAAAATCGACAAAGGTATGCTCTTCTCGTATCAAGATTAAGGCTGAGTTGAAGCTTGTTGACATCATTAATATCGGTATCGAGTGGCTGAAAGATATAACATCACCATCTAAAGTTAAGGCAGATGGTGTGTTAAACGACAATGGAGACAGAAGAAGACAGATTGGCTCATCGGGCAACTCTGCTAAGATTGGTTCAAGTGGCAACTATGCTAAGATTGGTTCAAGTGGCAACTATGCTAAGATTGGTTCAAGTGGCTACTATGCTCAGATTGGTTCAAGTGGCTACTCTGCTCAGATTGGTTCAAGTGGCTACTATGCTCAGATTGGTTCAAGTGGCAACTATGCTCAGATTGGTTCAAGTGGCTACTATGCTCAGATTGGTTCAAGTGGCAACTCTGCTCAGATTGGTTCAAGTGGCAACTATGCTCAGATTGACAGCACAGGAGAAGATTCTGTTGTTATGTGTGCAGGTAACAAGTCCATAGCCAAAGCGACAGTAGGTTCTTGGATAACTCTTGCTGAATGGAAATGGAGCGATGAGAAAAATCATAATGTTCCAGTATGCGTTAAGACAGAGTACGTTGACGGAGAAAATATCAAGGCTGATACTTGGTATCAACTTAAAAACGGAAAGTTCGTTGAAGTTAATGAGTAACTAACTACCCTCTCCTGTCAAAGGGAGAGGGTAAAATGAAGAGAATATGGCACAAGAAGGATGGATATGCCCTAGATGCGGAAAGGTAAACGCACCTTGGGTAATGCAATGTTCCTGCAATAGGAACACTCAGATATTACCTAAAGTTGGTGCTCCTTACTATGAAGGAGACCAGGCAACGTGTAATACAAAGGAGGATAAGCAATGAGTAAAGAAAAAGCGATAGTTCACATTAATAATGTTTCCAAGATGATTGGCTCAAAAAGAATAAAATTGAGTAAAGGTATGACAATTCATATTCAAAACGAGTTAGTCTTGGCACTTAAAGAGTTGGAGGATGTGTAAGAAATGATATTTAATCAAAGTGATTATGGATAAGAAGAAAGTTAAAGAGCTGATAGAGCAGGTATTGAATTACTGCGACCAATGTTATGACCCTAATTGGCAACCAAAGTCATTTAAGGAGTTTATCAAGTTAGGAAATATCTGTAGAGAAGCTATCAAGGAAATAAATAAGTCAGACTGGGTATCTGTTGAGGATGGGTTGCCTGAGTATATGGAGAAAGTTTGGGTTACAGATAAAGAACATAGAGACTTTGTTTGGATAAGTCATAGAGAAAATGGTGATACTCCAAAGAGACTAGATGATAATGGTTTCCCTGCATGGCAACACCATTACCCTTATTACCATATCACTCATTGGCGCAAAATAGATAAGTTGGAGGAGTAAGTATGATTACAAAAATAGATATTCCAATATATAATACTTCTGTTGCTATATTAGTAGAAATTAGTACAGACGAACTAAAGAATTTTTATAAGCACAATAAAGATAATCTTACTTATGAGGAATATAAAATTCTCAAAAAAGATTTATCTAAGAAGAATGTTAGAGGTTCTACCATGGCTTGTGACTCTGGGAACTATGTTATATTCCTTAAAAATGGCAAGTCAGATAATTTTGTTTCACATGAGATATTTCATGTTTGCAATAGAATACTTCTTGACAAAGGAGTAAATATAGATACAGAAGCTGAACCATGGGCATATCTAATAGGGTGGTTCACGGAAGAATATTATCGTAGATATTGGGAGTATAAAGATAAAGAAGAAAATAAGGAGTAAGTATGGCATATTTAGCAGTAAGCAAAGGAGGTTACGAATAAATTTTTGAAGTTAAACCTTGTCATACGTTTGGTGACGCTTGGGATGTAGCACAACCATATTCTGGTTTTCGTATTCCCAAAGGCTCAATCAAGAAGCTCATTGAAAGAGAACTATCTTGGAGCGACGAACCAATCGGGTTAAAATAAGTTAACAAGAAAATGAAGATATATAATTTAATATGCAGTATATTAGCAATATCAGCTTTATGCTTTATATTGCTTGCTGCTTTTAAGTCATTAGGGTTATATCCGTCTCATAAGGAATTTATGCCAGTATATTCATTAATGTGTGCTGGTTTGGGATGGTTAGTAGTTCAGATATTCAATAATGATTAAATAAATATGGAACAGCGTATTATCAAATTCAAGGCTAAACGTCTTGACGGAAAAGGATGGGTTTGCGGATATTTCTACGAAGAGAATGGTAATACATACATCATTGAGAATCGTCAAAAAGAAAGCAAGTTAAACAGAAATCTCACTTATCAGGTTGACCCTTCCACCGTCTGCCAGTTTACAGGGCTGAAAGATTGCAAGGGAAGAGAAGTTTGGGAAGGAGATATAGTGGAAAGTGAGATATATGACCTATTTAAGGGTTCCTCCAAGGTAAAAGCAGTAATCGAATATATGGACGGGGAATTTGTTGCTATTACTGATGGAATACCTTATTCTTTATACTTTAAGTATCTTAAAGTCATTGGCAACAAATTCGATTAAAAGAAATAGCTTATGAAGAATAAGATTTTAAACTTAGCCAAGTCAGCCGGTTGGCTCGTCTTTTGTTTGCTTGTAGGTTCATTGATATTGGATGGCTTTCGCTCATTGGCTAATAGTAATGAACCAGCAAAAGAGTTCGGTACAACAGTATTCACCAAGAAAGGGCACGACTATCTGCTTGTGGACACGAAACACGGAGTTTGTGTTATTCACGCTGAGAGCTGCCCTTGCCATAAAAATAAGTAGCTATGAGCAAGGAAATATTTGACTTCTCGGAGGCTCTGAGAAGAATGAAGGAATGAAAGAAAGTGAAACGTAAGATTTTTGCGGACGGCACATACGCATACATTGATAAGAACTATCTTGGTTCAGAGGCATTAATGTATAATAGCGTAGGAAGAGCTGCACCAGTTTTATGGTTACTTCCAGAGACTATTCTCGCAACAGACTGGGAGGAGGTGTAAGGATGGAAAAGAAAGTATTGACCCTCACCGTCAGCAAGCAATGGTTTGATAAGATTGTGACTGGCGAGAAGACTGAGGAATATCGGGAGATAAAGCCGTATTGGATTAAACGACTGAACACTAATTGCGAAGTAGTTTACGATGTGGCGGCAGAAACGTATTGTGGAAAGGTGCTTTACCATCCTTATACACACGTTCTCTTCATCAACGGCTACCGCAAGGATAGTCCACGAATTGAAAAGGAGATTGAGAGTATCACCATAGGCAAGCCTAAAAAAGGTCTTTGCCCCGATAAGTGGCTTGGTACTGTGTTTTTTATCATTAAATTCAAGTGATATGAATTACATACAATGTGATGAATGTAAATATAGATTAGTCTGTAACGGAGAGCCACTTACTAGTGGAAGTACAGGAAGTTGCGACCATCGTGTTATCAGGAATACTCCTATATTTCCAAAGATTAAAACACCACCAGATGAAAGATACGCTGACATTTGGAATTGGTAAATATTCATAAATTAAGTTTAAGGGATATGAAAATAAAGAATTTACCTAAGAAGATTTATCTCAATATCTGTAGCAATGAAAATGAGGTAGATTACAATGAGCTGAACGGGGTTACGTTCTGTACAGAAAAGATTGGTGTTACCGATTGTGATACAGAAAACGTTCCTTACGTGAATGCTGCATCATTATGGCACGACCTAAAGGAAGATAAGCCTCCATTAAGAAAGTGGGTGATGTTCCGATATAGTGGAGGTGGCGTAAATCCTACGGCTCTTCACTATGGAGCAATGAGTGATGATGTATGGATTGTCACTAGAGGAGACGGAACGCAGCGTATAGAAGTTCTGTACGAGTGCTACGATAAGATAGAGTGGCTTGATTTTGATGAACTAAAATAGTATGGCGGTTATGACAAACGAGGAATTTTGTAAGGCTCATATAGGTGAGCGAGTTCTTTTTAAAGGCAAGGATATTGGCGCATATGTGGCAGGGTATCTTGATAAGAAATATATCATCTTAGGATTTGATAACTTTGATGGTTGTATTTCTACCTTTACTCCAAGAGTATGTACGTATGTAAAAATATACAATTCATACCGATTCGCAAAGTTGAAGTATTTGGAAATTGTAAAACATTAACAATATGGGAGAATATAAATATACAAATAAAGAGGAAAGACCCATTCCAAAATATAGGAATGGTGATATTGCTTGGTATATTGATGAATGGTTTGAAGCCCCACAACGCTGTATAGTAAAGGGATGCTGCAACGTATCTTGGTTCGAGGGAAATGAGCTTAACCCTTCTGGCTGGTGGATAGATTACAAATATAAGCCCGACTATCGTGAACGAACTAAACAGCATACAATTAGAGAAGAAGAGCTTTTTGATACCGAGCAAGAGGCTTTAATTGCATTGTTCGAGAAGTTTAAAGATAAAGTAAAACGTAAAGTAGAATTCTTTAATAAAGAGTCAAAAAAGCTTGGTATTAAACAAGAGTTGCGATTGCTTTAAAAGAGATAGGGGAAGTTATTCTTCCCCTATCTCTTTTAAACCCAAATCTATTAATAGCTTATCCAATATTTCATTCACGTCATTACGGAAACTTCGGTAAGTAACATAATAGAAACTGATGTTTTTGTAATCATGGCTTACATTAGAACATGTACACCCCAAAACCTTAGCGATTTTTTCTCTTAACCCTCTTCTCATCTTAGAACCGCCAAGGGCACTAGGAGAATAAAGATAAAGAATAACAAAGATAAATTGCTTGCGTACCATTGTGGAATTTCGTCCGGCATGATAGCTCATAAACTTATCGTAAATATTGCCTACTTGCGATAAGTCTTGCATCAATGGAATGGAAAGACTTATTTCTTCCTTGGATAAGATGGCCTTAGTTTCTCTAATCCATTTTATGCGTTCCATGATTTTCTTTAGATTCATTTCAATGTCTGGTTCTTTCATTCTTTTCTATTTTTAATCCAACATTTCATAGACGAAGTTAACCTCGTCTGCATCTATTTGTTTCCTAAACTTTTCTATGTTAGAAACTATCAACGAGCAGTGCTCGTACGAACTCTGCCCATTGATAACTTTTTCTATTCTTGTTATTCGGTATCTCATTTTATTTCGATAAGCGTTAAAATACAATACCCCAATAAATCTTTATAGCTGTCTAGGACAGGCTCTTCTTTAGCATCCTCGTTCAAAGTCAGCAAAGAGCAAATACGATTAATCTTCTCTTGCAAATGACCGAAGGCATACGGATAACCATCTTTAGCAAAACATTCAGAAAATGCGTTTCCATACCGCTTATTTTTGGTTTTGAACAATTCGATTTGCGACTCGATGATGTCGTTATAATCTGAAACAATATACCAAGAGAGCGTAAGCAAGGCTTCCATCGCCATTACACTGATATGGCTTCGTAAGGTTTCTTTGTCTTCAGAAGATGCTCGTATCTCATACATAAGACGAAGGAAATTGGCTGCGCTTGAAAATAATCCGAGCTTTCCGAAGTCCTCCCTTAGAGATGACACGAAAACGGCATTATCCTTGCATTCAATCATGTCTGCCAAACGTCTTATCACAAAGATATACTTGTTAGCATATTCGCAACACCCATTGTTATTTTGTTCCACCATGTCCGTATCCTCCTCCACGATTATTTTCCATATTCAACTCTCCAAGTATGCAATCTGGATTTTCTACCTTGCGGAATGCGCCCTGGCAAACACGAGTGCCTTTCTTGACTACGAAAACATAATATTCGTAATCTGAATCTAGTTTAAATTTGCTATCCTTTGTCGGCATATAACGGTCGGAATTAACTCTATAAAGCGCACCAATATTGTCCCTATAATCTTCATCGACCAGACCTAGGCAAATATCAATATCCGCTCTAACATTAGTCATGTAACCAACTTGTGTTTCGTTCTTGCCAATAAAGGCCACATCAACTTGCATACCTTTGTCAGTAAAGCCGGAACGTGAACGAATATCCAAGCCAACATCTTTAGGAAGTTCCACGCCTAAATGCAGATTTATGTGACCTCTTCCCATTTTCACCCAAGGCATATTCAATACCACATCTTGTGGACAGTAAAAATCAACTGCCGCAGCATTACCTTCCTTATAAGGAACACGACCACCTCGCAAGTCAAGTACATAAGCCTTGCCTTGTGCTACTAACTTCTTTATTAACTCCTTATCCATTGTATATAAAGCCTAAATCATTTAAAGTTCTACAATTCTTAACCAGTCCTTTTGCCCATAAATTACGCAACTCAGGTAACGGGTCTTTTCCGTACCTATTCTTTATGGTTGCTAAGGTCAAGATTTCCGGTTTAATATGTTTATCTCTTTTCTGCTGTCTTAGCTCCTTCAGAATATTCTCCAAGTTCTCCATTGACGAAATCCTCCATTGTTATATTGTCAACCCCAAATTTATCAGCCAGATCATCGTTCCCAATAATCAGCCAATTAGATTTGTCTTTGAGAAACTCTATACTCTCGGTGCTTTTTGCAGCATCAACAAAAGTATCATCAATATTATCAGTAGAGCAATATGGAACTACCGCATTAACTGTATACATAGCAATTTCGTATGAAATAACCGATACCATTTTCTTGAATGTTATATCGCTTGAATACATTACTTGGTTCTTGTCATATCCTAAGATGTTGACACGGACTATATTATTATCTGCTTGCAACGCTCTAAAGAAATCGTGCTTTAGCTGAAAATCCGTAATATCTACAGGATGCTCGTTACCCGATGGAATACTTATAATATCCAACAGGCTTACAAAAATAACTTTTTTATTCATTGTCTTCATCTGTTAATAATTTATCTATTGTTTTTTCTAATTCGTCTAATCTTAGAGTATAATCCTCTTCGTAAACGCATGTCAATGTAGAAATAAAGAACTTATCATTATCTGTTCTCAATTCAATCTCCATGTATTCCTCGTAATAGCTATCATATTTAATTACTATCGAAAAGGAGTTCATGTAATTTGGGTCAAACCTTCTCTGCAAAGCTTGTGCTCTCGTAAACGCATCATTGAATTCGTTTGTCATGGTTCAATATTTTGTGTAAGCATTTCTCTGTTCTTTGCCATTGCATCATGGAAGCCTATATCGTATCTGTCGGTCTGCTCCAGCTCATAGTTCCGCTTTATAAGTTCACTTGTCTGATACGAACTCTTTGCTAGTTGAATTTTAAAATAGATAAACTCAACAAACATAACCATAAAGCAGATAGCAAAGCCTATTATTACTGCAGCCTTTGTATTCTCCTTACAGAACCTTACAATACACTTAGCAAGCCAGCATGTTGTACTAACTATGCCTACAAGTACAAGGTAAGGAATTCGTAAAAGAACCTTGCATAACATACCCATAGTACTCTTCGTATAAGATGCGAAATCCGTACTTGTAAAAACTAACTTTAACTTCTTCATATTTTAGCCTATTTAATGTTTATCAAAAGTCTTTTGTTAACGAACCACAACAAATCAATACCATTCATCATGCAATATCCGCAAAGCATGCCAATCAAGATTATTATCTTCTTGAACACTCGGTAATGTGTCATTTCAATCTTCAGCATAGACATCATCAAGTCTTCAAAGGAACGGTCTCTCATTGAATCTGGGTCTAGCCTCAATGATTTGACATTCATCTTGTACTTATTGGCCATTGAGAATAATATAATAGCAAACTCTGCTAATTTGTCCTCTAGAGTTCCGGCAACGAGTTTAGAATATATTTCTATCGTACCACGTCCATTAACATTTTCATATTCCCAACGTTTGGCGTTGAAACGACCTTCGTATTTGCGCATTTCTACAATAGCGTCAATTACGTTGAATGTTTCTGCTCTTTGGGTCTGGCTAGCAACATCAAAGTTGCAAGCCTCTATAATCTGTTCTATTTCTGCTATCTCCATTTTATACTATTGAATCTAAGTCAAAATCATTAGAAGGAATGAAAGCCACATGGTCTTTCTCCCTTGTCATCGTTTTCTCTCCTGTTCGCACGCAATTAATTTGCTTGGGATTTTTATGTCGTACCACAAATGTTCCAAAGCTGCGTATCATAACACGGTCTCTGTTGCGCAACGATTGCTTTGTGAGGTCTATGAAATAATTCACAATGGCTTGAACATCATCCTTGCGGAACTTTTTGCCATTTACATCTCTAAGGTTCTTAATGATTGCCTTGACAATTTCTTCTTTCTTCATATTCTCTAAGTTTTTTATTCCCTAAACTTCTAATCAAGTCGTATGGGTCTATACCATATTTCTTAACGAAACATTCTCTTAGCTTGCATATAGCCTTAAAATCTGCATTTGTTGTATTCTTGACTATCATATAAGCTGAGTCTAATCTAATATCAGCTTTAGGAGCTTTTACCCGAAAAATCTTGTTGCCTTTCTCGTCTTCGATAAGTTCTATATTAACTTCCTCGCCCTTAGCTTTTTTTCTTGCCGCCCATTCTTCATAAGTGATGGCATTTTGCTTGATAGCCTCATCTTCTTTAGCCTCTTTCTCTTTCTGTATATTTGCCTCTACTGCTTTTATGGCATCTATACGATGGGAACAGAAAGTATTCAAGCTCTTTGTTATAACTTGCGGATTTGGCTTCTTGTAGAATTTCTCAAACTTTCCGGCAATAAACATCTTGAAGAAAGTAATCAGCTCGTTCAGATTAAGGAAATAATACTCATCCTTTATAGCATTTGCAGTCATTATCTTGATATTTTCAGTAGCCTCATTATTTACAAAGCCACAAATACCATAGACATCAGAAACCCATGCTACAAGCCATGTTATTGCACTTCCTTCTCCATAACACAAGTCAAGATAGGTAAGTGTTGGTGCGTTGCTTTTAAAAGCTTTCCCGATTGGCATCTTACTACCTACTTGGCTTGATGGAGAGAAAGACATTAGAACGTTATCGAATGTTCCGTACTCATTGAATATTCGTTGCTTTTCTCTGTTGATTGAGACGCTGCACGAGGTCGGCTGATTCTTGGTAATAGCCTTGCTCTGCGTCTTTATTAGTCCCTTGCTTTCTATCATCATAATTTCCTTCCAATACTTTAACAAAATTATTTGGTCTCATAATCCAATCAAAACTCGCCATCCATCCATTACTACCATTAAGGAATGAAGATGCTGCCGCCTTGTCAATCATCAACTTCATCTGCTCACTCCCATATTCTTTAAGCCGTGAATTAATCATTGACTTTCTCTTCGATGTCAGGGCATGAACTAGAGGCATTCCTCTTCCAGCGATAACCTTATTGAAATATTCGCAAACCTTTTTTGCTTTATCATCCACTTGTTGTACACTAGGGACGTTATTCAATGCTATTCGTTCAGGTTCATTCTTGTGTGGTTTAGATTCTTCGCCTTCAGCAAATTCTATGTTGTCTTCATGCTTCCAAATAAAGACTTTTCCGTTTCCGATAGATAACATTTGTTTCTCAAATAGCCCATCAATAGCTTTTTTTGTCTTTGCTACCGACATACCTATCTTATTCGATAATTCCTTGTTGCTCCCATATACATATCCGTCTTTGTCAGCATTAAATGACAGACGGACGAAAGCGACCAATTCATCTGCATCCAAGCTACATGCTTTTTCGTCTAATTTTACTACCATATCTTAAAAAAATGCATTTGTTAATTGTTTATTTCCACTCATTATTACCCACTTTCCTTTGCCGTTTTGGTCTAGCAATTTCAAGTCTTCAACTTTTCCGAACCTCTCATAAGTACCACAGAGGTCAACAAACCAAGGTTGTTTCCCTTTTGATAGTCTAAGAAGTCTTCCTACGACTTGATAATATTGCGCTAATGAACGTGTTGGCTTTGCATACACTACAGTATCTAACTCCGGATAATCAAAGCCTACGACCAAAATTTGGCTATTTACCAATACCTTAGTCTGCCCATTGCGGAATCGCTCGATGATAGCCTCACGCTCTTTAGGTGGTGTCTCTCCGCAGACCATTTCGCAATTAGGTATGGAATAGGTCAGCATCTGAGCTTCTTTAACGAACTTCGTAAAAACCAAGATACCTTTACGCTCTCCACCTCGTTTAGGATTAAGCAATCTTTTAACAACACTAACTAGCCATCCGTACAAATCTACACGTTCATATTCTTGCTTGACACTTTGATCAGTGTAATCACGGCAAGTTGAATTGAGCTGCAAGTTTCCTTCGTTCCATTGTGGTGGTGGGCATGTGTAATAGTTCGGAAGACAGATATATCCGTTCTTTGCCATATCCTCAACTTGAACATAGTAAATAAGCTCCTTGAAAATCTTGTCTCTACTTCTTGTCAGAAACTTCAGTATGCTACCATAGTTCTGATAGGAATACAGACGGAAAGGTGTTGCGGTTAAACCTATGACCTTGCTCTTTAATTTATCAAGAAACTCCTTATACATGCCGGATTCAGGTTTCACTAAATGAACCTCATCAATCAATATGTATTTGAAGTCAGTAAACAATTCGGGATGTCCTTTCACGCTACCAATTGTAGCAAAAGTAACATCGCTGATTTCTTTTGATTTAAAGCTAGCGGAATAGATGCTGGCATTATCAAATCCATAAGAACAATACTTCTTGTAGTTTTGTTCCAAAATTTCCTTAGTAGGAGAGAATACAAGCACTTTATCCTTGAGTCTAGCAGCTATATCTGCCAAAATCAATGATTTGCCCGATGCAGTAGGAAGCACTTCCAGAGCGTTCCAATTTTTCTTTTCATCCAAGAAAAACTCAACAGCCTTCTTGCTTGCCTCTTCTTGATATGGTCTTAATTTAAACTTCATTTCACAAATAATATGAAATCACTTTTGTTACTATATAGGAATGCACAAGTCTTATGCATAACAAAAGCCAATATAAAAATGACCTTACAGTTTTTATGGTGTGTCTCACCAAGACGATTGCAAAGGTACGAAGAATAATTTAATAATGCAAACAATTTAGTGTATATTATTAATGCAGTAACATTATTTAAACCTTATTGATTATCTTTTTCTTCATTCATTTTCAGAATTAGAGCCGCATAGTATTTATAGAGTTCCTGTAATTCAAACACAGACCAATTCTTTGCTTGATGTTTCATTACCTCCAATAAATCAACTTGTTGCTCTCCGAGCCGCTTAACTTCTTCCATATCTAAAGGAACGTGAGGATGCTTTTGCAAATAAGCCAATCTTCCAAGCTTCATTACTAAATTCTTTCTATAACCGATAAGATGGTCAGAAGAGAATCTGTTGCATCGTTTGCATTCCGCATTCTGATTACGTGTATCAAAGCGCAAGCTCATATGAGTTCGTCCGCAATAATGCCCATTGTCGGCTTGGTCGATTGGCAATATTCGTCCACAACTGATACATCTGAAGTACTTATAGTGAAACTCTCTAGAGTCTCTCATGCGGATATAAACCGACATAAGCCTATCTAGCTTGTCAACCCACTTTTGCTTCTCGCTCCTTTGGTGTTTAGGCTTCTTTCCACCTTTGTTGAATCTATCATAATATCCCATAATCTTTATCCTTTATCAAACCAAAAGTCATAGTTGCTGCTGTGGGGGTCGAACCCACAACCTTTTTCCGATTTGGGCGGACGTTCTACCATTGAACTAAGCAGCACCACCCCATAGGGGGATTTCAAACTAATTAAATAATAAGAAAAATGAAAAGCCTTACTCCTTTGGTTTACCCATATGCAAGAAAACATCCATGATTGATGTTTCCTTAAGGCTTGTAATATTGTAATCAATCATAGTCTTACCCATAATCTCATCTACATTCTTACGAGCCTTCTCAATGGTATCACCCTGCACAAGATAACGAACCTTGGTCTTCCTCTCCTTGCCAGATTTTTCGTCAATAGTAATCATGTTAATACTGCAATCGTAGTATTTATCCTCACTATCTACCTCTGAAAGGAACAACTCAGAGAAACCAGCTTTCTTCATAGTGACAATCTCCATATCACCATTTGTGTATACCGCCATTTCTTCTGTAGTCTTAGCCTCGCATTCTGACCATGACAAGGCATCTACAACATATTGCTCTGTAGTTTTAGCGTTCGTTCCGTCTTCTAGAGTTTTCTCATAACGAACACCTACGATAAAATACTTTCCTGTTAATGATTTCATATTCTTTCTTTTTATGTTAGAGAATGTGGTATCGGTGAGGCTTGAACTCACGACCTAATGTTTAGGAAACATTTGCTCTATCCAACTGAGCTACGACACCAAGCATCCTATAAAAACTCTTTATTTAATTCTGCTTGCCTCTCCACCTGCGTCTGCCATACCATATAAGCATGGTCTTGTGGAGTCGGTATGTATAATCCTCTTTCCATTGAGCAATGATGAAGCCATCGGTCTATACATAAAGACATTTCTTCTTTGTCAAGGTCTGGTATGTGCCTCCAATATTGGAAGGTCTTGCCTTGTTTATTCTCACGCTCCCTAAGAAAAATATCCTTGTTTACACGTTTGAACTCTTGTTCGATATAGTCCTTAGTATATCCTTCTTCAATAGCTACGTAAGTGATTGTTACCCACAGATAAGCATTCTGCTGGATTGTCCTAGATTGTTGTCTCTCTTTAAGGTCAACAACAAAGAACTTCTCATTATAATAATCACTTTGTAGTTTCTTGGCTTTGGTTATCATAGCCTTGGTTCGTTCCTCGAACTTTTCAAGCTCGACCGGATTCAACATATTATATACCATCTTTTTTAAATGAAAGGTGGAGAAAATTAATTCTCCACCATAATAAGTTTAAAATGGCGCATCAGATGTGTTAGTACCACTCGGCTGCGCTGGTGGAATTGGTGCTGAACCTGCGGCTGGAGCTTGTGGTGGAAAAGGATTATTAGCAGCAGCTTGCATGCCACCTTGTGGCGCATTGTTCTGTGCTTCAATCTTTTGCATCTTGTAGCCACGAACAGATGTAAACCAGTCTGTTGTGCCATCCTTCTTTGTTCCTTGATATGATTCAACGTCAAAGAATACTTCAGCAATATCCCCGACATTAAAACCATCCGGTACATGTACATTCTTACCACTGAATTCAAAGATGATGCGCTTTTCGTAGCCACGTTCCCCTGTCAAACCATCGAAACGTGTTGCATCAAGCATCAAACGTCTCTTTTCAAATGGTTCTTTACCTTGTCTCTGAATAGATTGAATGCCTTCGATAGCAACAATCTTACCTTTATAACTATTAGACATAACTTAAAATATTTAATAAAACAATAAATTATCCAACTCTTTTCAAGGTCAAACTAGGCTTTACCTTAGTTACCTTTTTATACTTTTTCAATAGATGGTTGTAAGCTTCTTCGTCATCCGCATCAAAAGCCTTCGTGTCTAACGTAACCCTCTCAGAAGCAGACTTCAATGAATAAGTGTAAATTGAAGTTTTATAAGACGTTAGGTTGTCATTTGACATACCATCAAAGATAGCTGCCTTTAACTCCTTTTCCTGTTCTTGCAATTTAGCAATGCGCTCTTGAACGTCCATGAGTGCGATTTCGTTATCTATAATGTAATAAGGTGTTTTTGTATCATCATTATACAAACGACCTTCTTTCTCGCATCGGAACAATTCTTTAACATCACTCGCTGGTCTTGGCTTGCCTAATGGGATGAGTTTACAGATTGTTCCACGCTTCTCGTCATCACGCAACCACATACAACATATACGTGTAACCTTCAGATGAGGATTCAATGTTTCGAAACCGAACTTATACATCGAGTTCTGCCAACGCACATACTCCTTATTAACGGAATAAGTACCCTTAATATCCCAAATCTCAACCTCATCGTCCGGTGCATCATCCTTGTGCATCACCAAGTCGATTGCACTTGCATGGTCTTCTCCGATTCGAAGGACATATTCGCTACCTATAATCTCATATCCATTCTTCTTGATATAAGCGACAAAATCCTTGACACTCTCTGAGGCTGGCTCAATACCCAATGAAGCAAACAACTCTACCTGCTCATGGATAATAGTGCCTTTTTCGGCAGCTTTCTTCAATACCTCTTCGCTTACGTTAGAGTACATATTGGGAAATACATACTGATGAAGCATACCTGTAATGCCACTTAATTCACGACCATCATAAAAGTATTGATGTGTGGAGTCCTCATAAAGAACTCCACTGTTATTCAATTGTATCATACTAATCTTGATTTAAATTGTGTCAACTTAGCTAAGAACTCTGCATTCTTTTGATATTCGGGATAAGCATCATAAACAGCTTTTAAATCCTTCTTGCTCTGTGCGAGTTCCATCTTTCGTAATGCACATTTGCGTTTAAACTCTTCGGACTTCTGAAGGTCTGGGAATCCGTTCCAAACTCTATCTACGTCCTCCCAAATTTGAGCCTGTTGCAATTGTGGATAAGCATATTGTTTTTGCTCATTAAGATTTTCGTCTTTTTCTTCCTCGCTCTTTGGGGCTGGTTCAGAGTAACCATATACTTCTTTCTGCTCATTCATCCATTCAAGAACTTCTTGTTCTGTCATGCCGCAATACCAACGCACAATGTTATTCTCATCTTGAATAATAAGTTTGGCAATACATCTGTTTGTATAACCTACATATCCAACATGGAAAATTGTCTTCAACTTTCCGCTTTGAGAATATTCGGTGTTTCGGTTGAGGTTGATGAATATCTTCTTGGGAGCAGTATACAATTCTCGACCGATACCTAAACAAGAGCATGCACGCTTGAAAGAATCACTTGCTTGACCTTTAACGGCTTCAGTGTTACTTGGCGTACCAACATCTTGCTTATCTATCCAACCGATGCCTTCTTTATAAACGGAAACCGTACAAAAGAGGTTCTGACCGATAAGCTCATGTTTACGTTTCCAACCATAGATGCCGAACTTCTCATCTAATCGTCTCATGTCACATCTTGCGTCCTTGTAAAGCAACAAGGAACACCAGTCCGGTGACTTCTGATTACCACCTTGACCAACACGGACTTCTATCTCATCTGCATCAAGGAGGCGAAACTCATAATCCTTAATTTCTACGCTCTGCCCTTCTACAGGCTTCGCTGCCTTATTCTCTGCCATAGTCGTATATTTTAAATAATCATTTTCTTTATCTGACAAGAAACAACAAGTTCATTGATTTCTTTGAGAGAATAATATCTAGGTGAGTTTTTACTATCACCTACATATTCTTTCATTAACCTATTCTTGACCCATTTGTCAATCATCTGTTTTTCGAATCCTTTTGATGCAAGATAGCATTCGGCATCCTTTCTGCGTATCTTGTCGGAACGCAAGCCCATTTCGAATTGGGCATCCATCCGTCCCGCTTGAAATGCGATAGATACTAATTGCTTAATCTCGCTTAATGACATATTCTTTCTACAGTTTTTATGGTGTGTCTCACCTTTTTATGTAATATTGCAAAAAATATATTAAATTTCTTGCAAGTTACGATATTTTTATGTATATTTGCAACATATTTAATGTTTACGAGTGCAAAGATAAGAAAAGTATCGCAAATATGCAAATAAATTAGTGTTTAAATATACTATATTAACCTTTATTATCTTTAAACTCTAAATGTTTACATAAATTAAGTTACACATGCGCTTACTGCGTATTAAATTTTAGGTTATGAATAGTGCATACGAAAGACTGAAGGCTGTAATCACTGCTTTGGGTTACACTTCAAATGAAAAATTCGAGGATACCGTAGGCTTAGGACATGGCTTCGTAAGCCGTATAACTAATCGTGTATCTTCCAAAAGCTTGCAAGCTATAACGAGAAAATTTCCGCAGGTAAATCCAAGTTATATTAGGACAGGAATGGGGGAAATGTTCATCTCTTCACCTATAAAGGTAAGCGAAAACGAAAACGCAAAGACTAGACTGCGTGAGTATCTTAAATATAAAGGAATTACCAAACGTGAATTTTGCGACAAAGCCGATGTGGCCTCTAACTTTCCAATCATAGGGAAAAATGGTGTGTTCACGGCAAGGGTATCTTATAGAGTAAATTCTAAATTTCCAGATCTTAATATGGATTGGCTAGCTAATGGAGCTGGTGAAATGTTGCAGCCGGAGGCTAATATTGAAAAATTCAACAACTACAAAAGCAGAATTGCGCCATTCTGTACGGAGATGGGAATTAGTACTACATTCTTCTTGCGGAAGTGTAAGAGCTATACCAGTGCAATTAACAGATTGCCGGATATGCCTAGCGAGACTTTCTTGAAGAATATCTCTTTGGCTTACCCTCAGCTAAATCTGAATTGGCTTAAGACCGGAGAAGGAAAGATGTTTAACGATGACATCAAATCGAATATCAATTCAAGCGTCAGCTTTGTTCCTCTTGTTCCACAGATGGCTTATGCAGGTTATCTCAGCGGATATGCAGATGATGTATATATATCATCGCTCCCAACAATCCCTATTGTAAAGGAAGATAAAGAAAAGTACGTAGCATTCGAGGTAAGCGGTGATTCTATGGATGATGGCTCGTCTAGAGCTTATCAGAATGGAGACATCGTTATATGTAAAGTCTGCCCTGACTACATGGTAAAGAGCAATGGACTTCATATAGACGGAAAGGAATATATCATAGTTCATAAAGAAGGTATTCTATTGAAGCGTATCATTGACTTGGATATGAATAATGGAAAGCTTATATTGCGTTCCTTTAATCCTACCTATCGTGATTTAGAGTTGGATTTAGCAGATGTGAAGCAGCTCTTAGTTGTGGAATATCAGCAGAAAAGGAAATGATAATGTAAAGTATATTTGTATGTTCAGTGGAGTAGGCTTGCGTAAAATGTCGCAAAATTGCCGCAAAATGATTATTCGCCTATAGCGTAAGTCGCTATTGTTTAGATATTTTATTGGTGTTCCGTATAGCAGCCTTCTAAGCTGTGGGTCTTGGGTTCGAACCCCAACGGAATCACTATAATAAGCAAAATGAAACTTATTTGTACAAAATAGCGTGAGAGAACAATAGTAGTAAGTTGCTTATTCATAGGTACTTATCTCTGTTGTTCTTTTTTTGTTTTTAAATATATTTTGTCACTTATTCCTCTTTTATATACTCTTTTTTGTAAATGGCTGTTAATCAACGTGTTATGAATTTGTAGTATTGAGAAATCATCCATGTGTGTTACAAATGTGTTATCAAAAAGCGCTAATGTCAGCTCTCGAATAAACACTACCATGTGAAGTGATAACGTTTTACAGCCGCCCGGCGCAAGTCCATAGGAGGTGATCATCGTGATAAGTACCTCGGTGCCTGTTTCCCTGATGAAGGTCTCCCTTCGGTTGCGGATGCGGTTGTCC
>OGEX01000078.1_pt1 | contig 28550 bp, 19 predicted proteins | sample 1570791 | NCBI WGS metagenome assembly OGEX01 (sample SAMEA2582023, study PRJEB24529) | metagenome | biome: Human gut stool | place: China | collected 2011
TGGCATCAATTATCATCTGGGGCTGTTCCGTCAGGTGTTTGCACAGAATAAGCAGACAGAACAGCCGGATTACTGGATTCAAAAGGAAAGCTGGCTGACAAAGACGGAGGTGCAGTACCCGGTACAGTTTGGCAAATTGTCCGTCATGTCGAGAATGTATGACATTGATGTGACAGGTTACGAGGGCAGGGTCAACAAACTGCATTTATTTGATATCGACACGGTTGATGAAAAAATACAGATGCACGACGGCATTGATTTTGATAAAAATGCGATTGAGAAGAATCTCACGCTCTTTTTGTACCCGGACGACAGCGACAGAGCCGGACAGTTATTGCGCATTTACCAGCAGTATTTTATGGTAAGCAACGCCGCACAGTTGATTCTTTCAGAATGCCGCAGGAAATGTCAAAAAGCGGGAAAGACGTTAAAGAATCTGAATGAATTTGCGGTGATTCAGATTAATGATACGCACCCGACAATGGTTATTCCTGAATTAATCCGCATTTTAACAACGCAGAAAGACATTGACGGCAGTGTGATGACGATGCAGGAGGCGGCAGACAGATAGTATCGGGCATTGCCGAATACTACACACCCGAAGAACTCGTCGGGAAACAGGTACTCGTACTGGTGAATCTGGAACCGCGCGAACTGAAGGGCATCCTCTCCCGTGGCATGATTCTGATGGCCCAGGACGCTTCGGGCAAATTAAGGCTGTTACAACCTGACGATCAGACAAATCCGGGTGCGACAGTCGGATAATAAAGATATTTCTTGAACAAAAGATACAACCTCTAATATTAAAAAACAATGGACCACATCGATTGGGGCTCTCTCGGCTTCAACTACATGAAGACCGATTTCAATGCCCGCTATACTTGCACGGACGGCAAGTGGAGCGAAATGGAAATTACAAGCGACGAGTACATCAACATGCACATGTCGGCATCCTGCCTTCACTACGGCACGGCTCTTTTCGAGGGCTTGAAAGCCTTCCGGGGCGCTGACGGCAAAGTACGTCTGTTCCGCGTCGAAGAGAATGCAAAACGCTTGCAGTCGTCGGCAAAACGCCTCTGCCTGCCCGTACCGACGATCGATATGATCGTCAAAGCCTGCGTAGAAGTGGTTAAGCGCAACGAGCGTTTCATCCCGCCCTACGGCACCGGCGCATCGTTCTACCTGCGTCCCGTTATGTTCGGAACGACGGCAGGACTGGGTGTAAAACCCTCCAAGGATGCTTTGCTGGTGGTTTACGGCTCGCCCGTAGGCGCTTACTTCAAAGGCGGCATCAAGCCGATGAAGGTCGCAATCGACCGCGAACAGGACCGTGCTGCTCCACGTGGAACAGGCGACGTGAAGGTGGGCGGTAACTATGCAGCCAGCCTTATGTCGGGCGAGCACGGACACGAGCTCGGCTATGCGAGCATCATGTACCTCGACGCAACCGAACACAAATACATCGAAGAGTGCGGTGCAGCCAACTTCTTCGGCATCAAGAACAACACGTATATCACGCCGAAGTCGAACTCCGTACTTCCGTCGATCACTAACAAGAGCCTCCGTCAATTGGCTCAAGACCTGGGTCTGAAGGTCGAGGAGCGTCATATTCCGGTGGACGAACTCCCGACTTTCGAGGAGTGCGGCGCTTGCGGTACGGCAGCTGTCATCTCGCCGATCGGCAGCATTTACGACATGGACACGAAGCAAACCTACACCTACGGCGACGAAGTAGGCAAGGTTTCTCTGCAACTCTATACGCTTTTGCAGGACATCCAGTACGGCCGCACCGAAGACAAACACAACTGGTGCACGATCGTCATGTAATCGACGCCTGCAAAACTCAAGAAAAAAGGATGTTCCACGTGGAACATCCTTTTTTCTTACTGCATATTTTCTTTGCCACCACTTACAAACAGCCGTAAAAAAATCGGGAATAGCCGCAGCTACTCCCGATATAAAAGATAGAAAAATACAATCGCACAATTTATCGACCGATCTTAATCCGCATTGATAAACGACAAATACATCCAAAAACGATTGTCAAATTTGGGAACATAGCGGTTAAACTGCATTACCCGATACTTTACCGACCGAATTTCACCAGCAACACATTCACATCCGCCGGAGAAACTCCGGGAATACGGGAAGCCTGCCCTATCGTCGCAGGTCGGATTCGGGTGAGTTTCTGCCGGGCTTCGATCGTCAGGGCATTCATCGAATGGAAATCGAAATCGGCCGGGATACGGATATTCTCCAGGCGATGCAATTTGTCGGCAATGAATTTCTCCCGTTCGATATACCCCTTGTACTTGATTTGGATCTCGGCTTCCTCGACGACCTCGGCATCCATCTCCTGCTCGCGCAGAAAATCGCCGAGCTTCGGTAAAACACCCGAGAGCAGATCGAAGGTCACATTGTTACGCATCAACAAGTCGTGCAGTTTCCGACCTTGCGAAATCGCGTCGCAACCGAGCGATTTCAAACAGTCGTTAATTTCGTCCGGTTTGACACTCAGTCCGCGAGCGAATGCTACGAGCGATTCTACGAGTCGATTTTTTTTGCAGAAACTATCGTACCTTTTTTGCGAAATCAGCCCGATTTTATATCCGATCGGAGTCAATCGAATGTCGGCATTATCCTGCCGCAAGAGAATCCGATACTCGGCACGCGAAGTGAACATACGATAAGGCTCATCCACCCCTTTGGTCACCAGGTCGTCGATCAATACCCCGATGTAGGCTTCGTCGCGTGCCAATACCAGCGGTTCCTCCCCCATCCTGCGGCGATGCGCATTGATACCGGCCATCACCCCCTGCGCCCCGGCCTCTTCATAGCCGGTCGTCCCGTTGATCTGGCCGGCGAAATAGAGTCCGTCCACCAGCTTGGTTTCGAGCGAATGGTGCAGTTGCGTCGGCAGGAAATAGTCGTACTCGATCGCATAACCCGGACGGAAAATATGCAGATCTTCGAACCCCTCGATGGCGTGCAATGCCTCCCACTGAATGTCCCAGGGCAACGACGAGGAGAACCCGTTCAGATAATATTCGTTGGTCGAACGACCCTCCGGCTCGAGAAAAAGCTGGTGCTGGTCCTTATCGGCGAATGTGTTGAGCTTGTCCTCGATACTCGGGCAATAACGGGGACCGATCCCCCGGATCGTACCGTTGAAAAGCGGCGAATCGCCGAAACCCTTCCGCAGAATGTCATGCACCTTCTTCGAAGTATAGACCAAAAAGCACGGAAGCTGATTCTGCACCGGATGCGTATCGGCGGAAAAGGAAAATTTCGAGGGATTTTCATCCCCGTATTGCGGTTCCAGAATTTCGAAATTGATCGTCCGCGCATCGAGTCGTGCAGGGGTCCCGGTCTTCATCCGGCCGGCTTCGAAACCCATCGCCACGAGCGATTCGGTCACTCCGTGCGAAGCCGAATCCCCCGCACGGCCGCCCTCGGCGTGTGAACGACCGCAATACATCACCCCCGCCAGAAACGTCCCGGCAGTCAGGATCACACAGTCGGCCGAGAACTCCACCCCCATCTGTGTCCGAATCCCGCGCACTTGCGGCCGACCCTCCTCCGCAGGCCGCTGCCCGAAGAGCAGTTCGACCGCAGTGTCCTGCCAAAGATAGAGGTTGGGGGTATTCTCCAGCGTACGCCGCCATTCGGCCGAGAAACGCGACTTATCGCACTGGGCCCGGGGACTCCACATCGCCGCCCCTTTCGAGCGGTTGAGCATGCGGAACTGGACAGCCGTAAGGTCGGTAATCCGCCCCATCTGCCCCCCTAAAGCATCTATCTCTCTGACTATCTGCCCTTTAGCAACACCGCCTACGGCCGGATTACAAGACATATCGGCCAACTTGGTCATGTCCATCGTCACGAGCAGCGTGCGGGAGCCGAGCCGCGCTGCCGCCGAAGCCGCCTCGCAGCCGGCATGACCGCCGCCGACCACGATGATATCGTAATGTAAAACCATATCTCCTTTTCCATGAATTGCGGAAAACACCGCCGCCCGTCAATCCGACGACCGACCGCCGCACGGCAAAGATACGAACAAAGTCGCTTATCCGAAAAAACCGAAACCGCACGCAACGGCAACTTTCGCCCAGCTATCCGCCGTCCGACGGCGAAAGTCGGATCGAAAACGGCAACCTCGCGGCAAAACGTCGCCGCAGCGCCGAAAAGATCGGCAAGCACGGGCTGTCCCGCCAAAAACGGATTCTCCCCGCTTCCGGCACACTCCGGCGACCCGCACCGAACCTTGCCGGCATTTTCCCGCAAAAATAAACTTCTCTCCGGCAAAGAGCCGACAATCCATGCCGCCCATTCCGGAAAAATACAAACGATTAAAGGGTTGCGGACACAACCAACGGCCGGATCCGTCCCCGCACGGCGGAAACGCCTCCTCCGAAAGCCGAATCTTCGCAGTCCACCTTTCCCGGCTACCGATTCGCCGCGCAGCGGACCCGATCGACAGCCCCCACAACTGCTGCCGCAGCCACCGCAGCCGGCACTTCCCGCAAGCGAATTCGTCCGCTTCAGTCCCAACGAAGGAAAACGCGATCATAACGTCCTTTTTGGAGGCGCAGCGACCCGAATCTCCCTCCGAAGAAAGGATTTAAGAGAGAGTCGGCATTACAGACACGGACTCCGGCCGCGAACGAACGACCGTCGAATGACGGACATTGAAATATACGATTGCCGGGGAAAATCCATCTTTTTTCGGGAACCGGTTCCAAACAAAAGACGAATCCGCCCATAAACCGCCGTTTCAGCGTCTTTAACGGTCCATTCCGCCGTCGGGAACAGAACCGACCGTTATGGTATATTCGAACGATTTTAAGGAGCATTTCAGGCGTTAAAAATACATCCTTTCGTGAAAGAGTTCGCAACCCTGCGGCCGGATCCCTCTGCAAACCGTCTTTTCAGCACCTTGAACCGCCCATTCCGCCGTCGGGAAGAATCGACCCTTATGGTATATTCGAACGATTTTACGGGATATTTCAGGCATTAAAAATAACCCTACCGGGAAAGGGACCCGCAACTCCGCGACCGGATTCCCTCGCAAAGCCCTATTTCAGCCCTTTGGACAGCTCATCCCACTGTCGGAGGTAGTGATCCTCCTTACGGTGCATTTGAGCGTTCGCACGGGGTGTCTTATCCTTCTGTCCGCACAGATGGAGCAAACCGTGCACCACCACGCGGCGCATTTCGGTCAGCTTCGCGGCGCCGTATTCGCGTGCATTGTCCGCAACGGTTTCCACATCGATGAAAATATCGCCCGACACGATCCGGGCGCCCTTGCGGTCGCTGTAATCGAACGTGATGACGTCGGTATAGTAGTCGTGCCCGAGGAACTGCCGGTTCATATCCAGCAGGCGGGCCGCCGAGCAAAAAATATAGGTCACATCCCCCAGTTCATACCCCTCTTCCCGGGCTACGCGGTCCAGCCACGCGGCCGTGAGCCGTTTCTGCGGCAGGCGATAGGTACAGTCATCGGTATAATAGCGTACGGCCATAGACGGTTATTTTTTGAAGCAATCCGAAGCACGCATCTGTACTTTGGGCGACGGTCCGTAAATACCGAACACCATCTTGTACTCGGGCTGCATGGTCATCACATCGACCCCCGACCCGATCGTTCCGATCTGCTGGTTGCGGGCCACCTTGTCGTCCTTGCCCACCGTCACGGAATTGAGGTTGGCATACGAAGAGATGTATTCGCCGTGGGCTATATAGACGTCGTATTTATTGGTGATCCGGTTGCGCTTCACCTCGACGACCTTGCCTTCGTAGATCGAAATCACCTGCGCCCCCTTCGGCCCCGCGATCTCGGCCATATTGCCCTTGTAGCGCTTCACCCCGCCGCCGACCACCGGCAGCCGCAGATTCGAAGTCTTCGCCGTAAAGGTGTTGCCCTCCTTGTTACCCCGGGTCAGCTTGCGCAGCTCGTCGATCGCCACGTCGAGCCGTTGCTCGCGGGCGATTTTCTGTTGCAGGGCAGCTTTTTCCTTCTTGGAGAGCTGCTTGATGTTGGCACGCGCCGCCTGCGAATCTTTCTGCAGGCGGGTCCGCTGCGTGGTCAGGCTGCGCTTCACCGAATCCAGCGCCCGCTGCTGCCCGGTCAGCCGGGTCCGCTCGACGGACACCTGCTCCGAAAGCGTCACGATCTGCTCCATCTGCCGTTCCCGCATGGCCGCCACCTCCCGCAGATTGGTGATGCGGCGGGCCACCTGATTGAAGTCGCTCGAAGAGAAGAGGTAGGTCAGATAATTGTTGTGTTTGTAGTTGCGGTATGCCTCGCGCACCATCTCGGCATAGCGCCGTTTATGGGCGTCGAGCGATGCCGACAGCCCCCGGGCCACGCTGTCCGTACGGGCCACCTCGACCTCGAGCTTACGGGCATCCCGCTCCGTCACGTCGAGCAGCTGGTTGCGCGAATCGATCTGACGGGCCAGACGGCGCACCGTCTCCTCGGCCGAGGCACGTCCCTTCTTGAGCTTCGAAATCTCCTGTTCCTCCCGGGCGATCTGCTTTTCGAGGTCGGCGATCAACCGTTTCTGCGCCGCGATCTGCTGGTCGGTATTCTGGGCCGCAAGCGACCCTGCACCAAGTAGAAGGAAAAGAAACAAAACGACCTTCGGCAAACGGATACACAGCGTGCGGACCGACTCCGCCCGCTGCGGGAAACGATACGAATGGTTCAAGGCTTGTCGCATAGTCAGGGCTTGGATTTGAGTTGCCGGATACGCTCTTCGATCGCCCGGGGATCGTCATATCCCTTCTCCAGCGCTTTGCGCCAGTAGGTTTCGGCCATGAACTTCTCCCCGAGAGCCGCCAGGATGTCCCCGTAATGCAGGTAGAGTTCCGGATTCTCGCTGCGGTCGAAAGAGATCGCCTGCTGCATCGTTCGACGAGCCTCCTGCAGCCGTCCAAGACGGAACAGCACCCAGGCATAGGTATCCAACAGCGTGGCGTTGTTGCCGTCCAGCTCCACCGCACGGGCTGCCATGGCAAAGGCCCGGTCGAGCTGACGGGGATCCCGGGACGATTCGCTTATAAAATAGGCGTAGTTATTGAGCACCATCGGGTTATCGTAGTAATAATGCAGCGAACGGTCGTAAGCCTCGAAACACCGGCGGCGGTATTTGTCCCGTTCCGAGTCCTTCCGTCCGGCCTCCTCCATCTGGTGATAAGCGTCGCCGATATATCCCCACACGGCTCCGCGCAGGGAGTCCGCATCAGCATATTTGAGGGCTTTTTTATAGCTGCCGATCGATTGCGACAACTTTCCGGTATACCCCTGGGCGTGTCCCTTGCGGGCATACAGCTCGGTATTTCCAGGGAAAACCTCGAGCGCCCGGTCGATATACAGATAAACCGAATCGAGCCGCTTGCGGTAAGTTTCGATGTCGATCACCGCACGGTAATAGTCCAACTGGGGAGGCCGGTCGGCCAGATGCAGCTTGTAGAGGGTCAGCGCCTGCTCCAGCTCCCCGGCATTGATCAGATGCTGCGCATACAGTTCGACGACATCCTTATCGTCGGGATAGCGGATCGCAAGCGTCGAAATCAAGTCGTTGAGTTGAAAGAAATTATCCCGGTAAAAACGGACGTCGAGCGTCAGCTGCCGGAAAATGCGGACCTTTTCCGACAAAGGGAGCTCGTCGATTTCGAAAAGCCTTTTCGACACGGCCAGATAAGCATGCGAATCGTTGCGCTTGTTGTAGAATTCGGCGAGCGAAGCCAGCGCCGGGACATTCATGGAGTCGATCTCCAACGCCCGGTTATACTCGGCTATGGCCAACGAATCCTGTTTGGCAGCACCGTACAGGTCGGCCAGAATCACGTGGTTTTCCGCTTCGTAAGGAATCGCCTCGGCCATCTCCCTGGCTTCGGCCAGCGCACGGTCCAACTGCCCCGTGCGAATCAGCAACTGGCGTTTCATCGCCCCCAACAAAGGCATTTTACCGAAACGCATCTCGGCCGAATCGAGCATATCGATCGCCGAATAGGGCATCCCGGCCTGCTGGTACAGGATCGCCAGAATACGAATGTTGTCGGGATTGGTCGGGTCGAGCGCCGAAAGCCGCACGAACAGCGGACGCGCCTTGTCGAGTTCTCCCTCAGCAAGCAGTTTTTGCCCGTAAAGCTGCCCGTACCACTTGTTGAGCGAGTCCAGCCGGTAAGCACGCCGTGCCCACGCCGTACCCTGCGGATCGCCGTCGGGAGTCACCGAAGAGAGGCGGAACCAGGCCGGAGCATACGCGGAATCGAGCTCCAGGGCCTGCAGGAACAGTGCCCGGGCCGCCAGGGTGTCCTCTCCGATCAGGAGTTTTTTCACACCCTCGGTATAGTATTCGGTCGGTCGCAGCGAGTCGGGCCACGAGGCCTCCGCCGCAGGTGCGGGCAACGCCCCCTCCTGCGGGACGAACCCCGTGGAGAAAGCCGTGCAGAGCACCAGAATCGCAAGCATCCGCTTCATTGAAATCGTTGAGTTTGTATCTTCGTTCTTCGCCGGAAGAGTGCAATGGACAAGACGCAGCTCCTCCCTTCGTCTGTCGAGAAAACGTCGGAGAACCGCTTTTCGTATTCCCGCGAACGATACGGAACTTCATCCCCGGAACATCCCGGCATCCGGCGGGCGATTCGCCGCTCCCCGACCCGGGGAGCGTACCGCAGCGCCTAAAGCACCGTATCGAACTGATGCAGGAACCGTATGTCGTTCTCGAAATAGAGCCGCAGGTCCTTCACGCCGTATTTGAGCATGGCGATACGCTCGACCCCCATGCCGAACGCGAACCCGGAATATTTCTTCGAATCGATTCCATTGGCCTCAAGCACATTGGGATCGACCATGCCGCAGCCCATGATCTCCAGCCAACCCGTGCCCTTGCAGACGTTGCAGCCCTTGCCGCCGCAGAGGTTGCACGACACGTCGACCTCGGCCGACGGTTCGGTGAAGGGAAAGTACGAGGGGCGCATGCGGATCGTGGCGTTCTCGCCGAAAACCTCCTTGGCGAAGTAGAGGATCGACTGTTTCAGATCGGCGAACGACACGCCCTCGTCGATATAGAGTCCCTCGATCTGGTGGAAGATGCAGTGTGCGCGGTAAGAAATCGCTTCGTTGCGGAAGACGCGGCCCGGGCAGATCACCCGGATCGGCGGTTTCTGCCGCTCCATCGTCCGCACCTGAATCGACGAGGTGTGGGTCCGCAACAGCACGTCGGGGTTCTTGGCGATGAAGAACGTATCCTTCCTCTCGCGGTCCGTATGCTGGGGCGGGAAGGTGAGCGCCGAGAAGACATGCCAGTCGTCCTCGATCTCGGGACCCTCGGCCACCGTATAGCCCAGTCGCGAGAATACCTCGACGATCTGGTTGGTCACCAGCGAAATGGGATGGCGCGAACCCAGCTCCTCCGCAGAACCGGGACGGCTCATGTCGGGAATCCGCTGCGAGGAGTCCCCGGCGGCGTCCGCAAGTTGCCCCCGCAGGGCGTTGATCCGCTCCTGCGTCCGGTTCTTGAGGTTGTTGAGCTTTTGGCCGAACTCCCGTTTCAGCTCGGGCGCCACGCTCTTGAACTCCTCCATGAGGGCCGTCAGCTCGCCTTTTTTCCCCAGCATCCGGATTCGGAAATCCTCGATCTCGGCCGCAGCTTTGGGTTTGAATGCCTCCACCCGTTCGAGCAGCTCGTTGATTTTATCGTTCATAACCTAAAGTTTACGCTTTATTTTGTACTTTTACGCACGGTTTAATAGGCAAAGTTAATAAAAATATCAGGATATGAAGCGGAAAATCCTCTCTTTTCTCGCGGCGGGAATGCTTTTCACCCTTCCGGCAGCGGCCCAGAGCGTCGGGGTGGTCATGAGCGGCGGCGGAGCCAAAGGACTTTACCATATCGGCGTATTGCAGGCACTCGAAGAGAGCGGCATTCCGATCGACTACGTGTCGGGAACCTCGATGGGCTCGATCATCGCGGGCATGTACGCCGCAGGATACTCCCCCGAAGAGATGCGCCGGATCGTCGCTTCGGGCGTGGTCAAACAGTGGGTTTCGGGGCGCATCGACCCCAGCTACCTGCCCTACTACCGCCGCAATACCGGCACCCCGATCTTCCTCTCGATCCGCCTCAACATGAAGGACCACCCGGACGACCCCAACGCGAGCCGTTTCCGCCTGCCTTCGTACCTGATCTCCTCGAATCAGATCGACCTGGCCCTCGCCGACCTGTTCGGCCCGGCCACGACAGCTTCCCGGCGGGACTTCGACAGCCTGATGGTGCCGTTCCTCTGCGTGGCGAGCGATATGAACACCCGCCGTCCGGTGGTGCTGCGCAAGGGCGACATGGGCGAAGCGATCCGTTCGTCGATGTCCATTCCGCTGGCGTTCAAACCCATGAAAATCGACACGATGCTACTCTACGACGGCGGCATCTACGACAACTTCCCCTGGGAACCCCTCGACAAGGAGTTCCATCCCGATTTCCTGATCGGCAGCAAATGCACGTCGGGAAACAACGACATCACGGAGAACAGTTCGCTCGTCGATCAAGCCTTCTCGCTGGCCATGAACAAGACCAACTACGACAGGCCCGAAGGACGCAGCCTGATGATCAACCGGGCCGTCAATGTCAGCATGCTCGATTTCAACAGCGCCGATTCGATCATCGAAGCGGGCTACCGCGACGCACTGGCCCGGATTCCGGCCCTGCGGGAGAAAATCCACCGCATCGTCACGCCCGAAGAGATCCGCACCAAGCGGGCGGCTTTCCGCGAAAAGTGTCCCCCGATCATCTTCGACGACTACGAGTTCGAAGGACTCACCCATGCACAAACGGCCTATGTACGTGACGTCATGCGGCTGGACGACACCTACGACGGACGGCAGCGGCAGATGAGTTTCCCCGAATTCCGCGACGACTTCTTCTCCGTCATAGGCAACGACGAATTTTCGGTCGAATACCCCAAATTCCGGTACGACCCGCTGCGGGAACGGTATTCGGTCAAGCTGAAGATGTCCGCACGCGAAAACCTCCGGTTCCTGATCGGCGGCAACATCTCCTCGACGGCTTTCAACCAGGCATTCATCGGTTTCGACTACCACACGATCCGCCGCGTGTCGCAATGGGCTTTCGCCGGTATTTACATCGGCCCGACCTATGCGACCGGTTCGCTGGGCGGGCGCACGGACTTCTACCTTTGGAAACCCTTCTCGCTCGACTATTCCTACAATTTCGAAGTCCTAAACCTGCGGCACGGCAACTTCGGCAACCTCACGCCGATCGATAACACCAAATCGGTCAAGAACAACCAGGGATTCCTCTCCATCGGACTCACCATGCCTCTGACACACAACAGCCTGGCATCGCTGCGGTTCAACGGAGGACAACAAGCCTACCGCTACGACACCGCCGTTCCCGGTACGGATCCCAACACCGATCTCACGCGCTTCTCCTTCTTCGGCACCAAGCTGGAGATCGCCCGCAACACGCTCGACAAGATTCTCTACCCGCGCCGGGGGTCCGAAATATCCCTCTCGGGCATCTACATCACGGGGCGCGAACGGCACAAACCCGCCGAATTCGGGCGTAAGCGAAGTTTCAACGCCCACCGCGAATGGTTCGGCGCCAAATTCCAGTGGAACCGCTATTTCGACCTGCCCGGCTGCAAATGGTTCTCGTTCGGATTCAACATCGACGCCGTCTGGACCACGCACCCCCGGTTCCAGACCGAAACGGCTACATTGATGTCGCTGCCGGCCTATCAGCCCGTCGTACACTCCCAGATGGCTTTCATGCCCGACTACCGGGCGAAAAACTTCCTGGCCGGCGGTCTGATGCCCACTTTCGATCTGCTGCCCAATTTCTTCCTGCGCACGGGATTTTATGCCATGTACCGCGACAACCGGGGGCTGCCCGGCGAAAAGATGCAATACATCACCGAAGCCTCGTTCGTCTATCACACGCCCATCGGACCGGTCAGCCTGTCGCTCACCAAATACGACCTGAAGAGCTGGCACAATATGTACCTCACTTTCAATTTCGGCTACGCGATCTTCGCTCCCAGCGGGCATTTCTATTGATTATTTCCCAGTCGCCCTGTTCCCGAAAGGCCGTACGCAAAGCATCCGGTAAAAACTCAAACGGGTCAAACCGGAAACAGAAAATCCGCCTTGCCGCATGATGCAAGTCGAATCATAAAATAAAGAGGGCTGCGCAATGCAGTCCTCTTTTTTATAATGCAGGCTAAATCAGTCGTAACCGATCGCCGCGAATTTTCAGTCCTATTTTCCCGACATCATTTTGGCACGTTCATAATCTTCGTTGGTCAGAATATACGTCCAACGCGCCCGGCGGGGCGTAAACTCTTCGTAAATCCACTGCCCCGGATCACAAATCTGCCGGGTCTTGAAACGCTGCGTAAAATCCGAATACTTCTCCTCTATTCCCGATGGAAATCTAACAGGCCCATATTTGTCATCGACATCGTAATAGACCTCCATCTCCGTAATAAGAGGAGAAAAGGTGGTGATAAGACCCGGTACATCCATAGACCAATTAGATGTTACGAATCTGTTTGTATATTTTTTTCCGGGATCTACAAGCCCATTCATATGGTCTATAAATTCATCGTTTTTTGTCGGGCAAAACGTAAGAGTGAAGTAAATTTTGTGGTCACTGGCATTGCACAAACAAAAATAGGTGTAAAAAGTATCTGGATCGGAATTTTCCTGAGAAATCTGCGTATCGAAATCGACATTCGCTTCAATATATTCAGCCGTCGGATCTCCCTCGAATTCCGGAGCGGGATAATAATTATCGTCCTTATCGCATCCGGTCGTTGCAACCAATGCGACAAACAACAAAAAATAATGAATTATTATTTTCATAGCAAAAATAATTTATAGTTTATAATCAGGCCATTGGTGACTATCTTCGACATTGTAAATATAACCAAAACATCCACGACATCCAAATAAATCGAACGCGAACCATCCGATACCGGGACAAACTTTTACACAACAACTTCCGGAGAAGATCCATATCCGGCGAAATAATCGTCGGATTTCCCCAACTGATACCGAAACCTGCCGCATCGTTCCCATCCCGACAATTCGAATTCCGTCCCGGTACAAAATGGCGGGGGCGCACCGCTGTCGGTACGCCCCCTGGCAAGCAACAATTGTTTAACTAATAATAACCCTCCAAATTACTACTTATTATTTGCCTGCTCCGGTTGTGTTTTCTGACTCTCTGCAGCGGCAGGAATCTCGGATTCCGGCGTTACGGCTTCGATCTCGACAGCCTCGACCTGCTCGGTCGCTACCGGTTCCGTCGCGGCCGTATCCTGGGCGGCCTTCTGGGTTTTCTGACCGCAGGAAGCCATGCTTCCGGCCATTACGATTACAGCTGCTGCAATGAATAACTTTTTCATTTTGCGATTGTTTTTTAACTAAAAAATAATTTTTTTCCTTCGGTTCCCCAACCTCTGTATTCATTACATCGTCAAGGTGTATGCCAATCCGCCGGCATAAATCATTATGCTGTTAATCAAAGATATAAGAAATTGATAATTTTATATGCGGCTGTGGAACGGTGTGGAAATTCCCAAAATGATGTGGAATATTTCCACACCCGACGACTATTCGATGCCGTACAGATGCAGTTTGTTGTAGAGCGTCTTGCGATCGATCCCCAGCAGCCGGGCCGCCTGGGATTTGTTGCCGCCGGCCGCCGCCAGCGCCCGCCGGATCCGCTCTTCCTCTCCCGCCGGATCGCGCAAAGCGATCGGCGCCGGAACAGCCTCCGACAATTCGGCGGGCAGCTCGGCCGGAGTGACGTACTCGCCCGTCGTCAGCAGAACCGCCCGGGTCACGGCGTTCTTCAGTTGCCGCAGATTTCCGGGCCAGTCGCAGGCCACGAGCAGTTTTTCAGCCTCCGGATCGAAACCCACCACGTGTTTGTCGAGCTCGCGGTTGGCCTGGTCCAGAAAAAAGTCGGCATAGAGCATAATATCCTCCCTGCGCTCCGCGAGATCGGGCATATGGAGCACGAATTCGTCGATGCGGTGGTAGAGGTCGGCACGAAACGATCCGCGCGCGATAGCCGCCTCCAGATCCTCGTTCGTGGCACAGATCAGACGCACGTCCACCGGAATTTCGCGCAACCCTCCGACGGGTTTTATTCTGCGCTCCTGAAGGGCTCGCAGCAACTGGATCTGAACTTCGTAGCTCAAGTTGCCCACCTCGTCCAGGAAAAGCGTACCGCCCTGCGCCGATTCGAAAGCGCCCTTCTTATCGGACAGCGCTCCCGTGAAGGAGCCTTTGATATGGCCGAAAAACTCCGAAGCGGCCAGTTCACGCGACAGAGCGCCGCAATCGACCGCCACGAAGGGTTTGCCCGCCCGTTTGCTGCGCAGATGGATCAACCGGGCCACGTGCTCCTTGCCCGTGCCGCTCGCCCCTTCGAGCAGCACCGACATATTGGTAGGAGCCACCAGACGGACGTATTCGTACAGTTTACGCGAAGCGTCGCTGTGCCCTTCGATGTAATTCAATTCGCCTTCGTCCAAGGCCCTGTCCCCCTTCCGGCGCGGTTTCGCGGGCGCCGGAGCCATCGCTGCGGATGCGGGCATAGCCGTTTCGGGGTGCGGGGCATCCAGCGCCTCGCGGATCTTGCGGAGCAGCTCGTCCGGCTGAACGGGTTTGGAAACATAGTCCCTCGCGCCGAGCTTCATACTCACCACGGCATTGCGGATTTCGGCATAACCGGTCATCACGATCACGGGTATCGTCACGCCCCGTTCGGCGATCCACTGCAACAGATCGGTCCCGTTCCCGTCGGGCAGACGCATGTCCGAAAGCACCAGATCGTAGCTCCCCTCTGCGAGAAGCCGGCGCCCGGCGGCGATGTCGGCAGCCGTATCGACTCCAAAGCCCTTCTTGCCGAGCCACGTGCGCAGCATCAGCGAAAAGGTTACGTCGTCATCTATGATCAATATCTTTTCCATACCGAAATTTCATTCAAAAAAACCGAAGCCGCCCGCAGAGGCTTCCCGCAACGCTCCTCTTCGGCGAGGCTCCTTCTCCGGCATCGTCCGACACCGAAGCGTCCGATCCTCTGCAACTTCCCGTCCGGGCATGATGCGAACGGACGGCCTTCTGTCGGAATACGCCCCCGGCGGAGATCAACGGTCGCAAAGATACTCTTTTTTTGCCGCCCGGACAATTTCGCCGACCCTTTCCGCTACACCGAGCGCTGCGCTGCGCAAAGCCCCGTCCGCAGAACCTTCCGAACGCTCCAGACGGCGCAATGCCGCAGCGAGCTCCTCCTCGCCCAGCAACGTGTAGATCGGCACCATTTTGTGAGCGATCGCACGCAAAGCGACCGCATCTCCGGCGAGCGCGGCCCGGCGCAAGGTTTCGGCATGGGCCTCGTTCTCGGCGACAAAGGTCCGGATGATCTCCCGCGCGGCTTCGGCGTCGTCGCGGGCGAAAGCCGTCAGAGCTTCGAACCCGCGAACCGCATCCTCTTCCGGAAGACACTCCTCCGGGGCAACCCCCGCCTCCGGCACGACACGGCGTAACACGGCCACCAGTTCCGCCCGCGCGAAAGGTTTCCGCAGCACGGCTGCAAATCCCCGTTCGACATAGGCCGACTCATCGTCCGAACGGGCTGAAACGGCTACCACCGGCAGCTCCGCACGAACGGCCCGAATCCGTCGCAACACCTCGAACCCATCCACTCCGGGCATCTGTATATCGGTAAAAACCAGATCGAAAGCAGACTCCTGCACCAATTTTTCAGCGTATTCGGGAAAAGGACAGCTCTCCGTTTCGATTCCCAACTCCCGGCAGAGAACTGCGGTCATCTCAAGTTGCAGGGGGTCGTCATCCACCAGCAGGCAGCGGAGGGGTCGTCCGCCCTCCATACACACTCTGCCCGAACACATCCCCGCTGCGGCTTCCTTTTCGGAAGCGTCGTCCTCCGCCTCCCCGACCGGAACGGCGACCAGGAATCGGCTTCCGGCGCCCGGTTCGCTCTCCAGCTCGATCGTACCGCCGAGCAGCTTCACGAGACGATCGACGATCGAGAGGCCCAGCCCTACGCCGCTCACGCCGCCCGCCGACGGCAGGCGCACAAACTCCTGAAAGATGCGCTCCCGCTCCTCGGGGCCGATTCCCCGACCCGTATCGCTGACACGGAACAGCAGCCGCCCCTCTTCCAACCAGGCGTCAAACGCGACGAACCCCCGGTCGGTGAACTTGATCGCATTGGAAAGCAGGTTCTCGGCGATCTGCCGCACACGCGAGGGATCGCCCGCGACCTGTCCCGAAAGTTCGGCGGCGAGCGTACACCGCAATTCGATTCCTTTGGCCGCAGCCACCGGCTCGAACCCGGTGCAGACAGCCGTAAACAGATCGGCCGGAGAGAAGGCGATGCGATTGACGGCGACTTTGTTGGAGTCGAGTTTGTAGAAATCCAGCAGGTCGGTCACCAACTCCAACAGGTGATCGGCCGAGCTCTTCATATGATCCAGATAAAGCGCACCCCGCTTGCCCAGGTCCAGACGCGTAAGCAGATCGATATAGCCCATGATCGAACCCAGCGGGGCCTTGATGTCGTGCGTAATGGTGAGCATCAGCTTCTCACGGGCCTCCAGCAAGGCTTCGTTGTGGCGATTGGCCGCTTCGAGCTGGCGTTTGTAACGGTTGCTGCGGTTCACGTCCCGCCAGAGGATTCCGACGAAGAGCAGCATCACCAGCAGCGATCCGGCAGCCACCGAGCCCAGAATGACGAGCGAGCTGCGCCGCCCCTGTTCACGAGCCTGCATCCGCTCCCAGAGATAGGCCGTCTCCTCCTCCTCGAAGTCGATAATCAGGCGGTAAATCCGCTGATTGATCTGCTGGTTGTTGCGTTGCAGCCGCAACCCCTCCCGCCACGCCTTGTCGTAAAGGGCCAGCCGCTCGCTGGTCACCCGCTGCTCCAGATCCTGCAGCACTACGGCGATGGTATCCCCCAGACTCATCTGCCGAGGCGGAGCGTCGATCCGCACCCGGGTCTTCACCACCACCTGCGAATCGTTCTTGGGCGGGCTGAACAGGTCGCCGAACCGGCGGAAGAAATTGCGCTTCTTTTTCGGAGCCACGCGCACCGTATCGCGGACCAGGATCGTATCGGGTTCGATAGTCGGTTGCGACAGGGAGTCCAGCATGGGAATCATCCGCTGGATATTTTCGCTCAACAACGTCGCCGTGCCCGCCGAACGCAGGTTGCGGTCCAGAGCCTTGATCCCCTGCTCCTTGCCGGCGATCAGCCGCACGATCGTGTCCAGACGCATCTGCTGCGACTCGTCGTCCGCACGCATACGGAGCGAATCGATGCACTCCCGTACCAGCCGGAGTTCGCGTTTGTAACGATTCTCGTAGCTGGCATAACCGGCCACCAGCATCTGACCGTATGTTTCGGCCTCATAGAGATGGTAGAGAGTCTGATTGACCAGTCTGCGCCGCCGCCGAAGCTCCTGCTGGCTGTGGTCCGGTTCGAGGAGCGCTCCGGTCTGACGCCAGACGTAGATCATGGCCGTCAGGCCGATCAGGGCGATCAGCACGTAACCCACGACGATTTTGGTGCGTACGAATTTAGACTCTTTCATCATAGCGGATCGACTTATCCTTCGCCCAAAGATAGCATCTGTTTCGGTGATTTTCGCTGCGGAAAGCCTTTTTCTTTCCAAAGCCTTTCCGCAAGGGGGTCTGCACCCTATTTGATCCGGGCGATGATCCTCTCCAGCGTCAGCTCACGCACCGCATCGCGTCCGATCCGGCGGGCTGCCGCCCCCTCCTTCGCCGCCAGTCTACGGGCCAGCGCCAGCGCATCGGGGTAAAGCCCCCGGCTACGTTTGCCGATCTGCCGCAGGGCCCAATTCACGGCTTTTCCGATCCGGACGCGGGAATCCTCCGCACCCCGTTCGATCAGCGGCAGAAAGGCCCTGAAATCGTCGTCCGAAGCGCGTTTATCCCCGACGGCGAGCGTAGCCAGCAGAGCGAACCCCGCCCGTCGGGTAAACTCCTCGTCCGAAGCGGCGTATTCGCGCACCTTGCCGTAAGCGTACGACGTATAGCGGAACAGGTTGATACAACACTGGTCGCACAGGTCCCACGACCGAAATTCGGCGACCCAGGCATCCATCTCCTCCGGACGGAACAGCGCCGGATCGGCGATCATCGACGCCAGGATCCGCCCTTCGTGCACCGGCCTGCGGTAGAGTTCCAGCGCCAGCGCATGATCCCGGCCGATCTCCCGCGCCAGACGCCGCAGATCGACCACCCGCACCCCGACCGCCAGCCGGGCGTCGATTCCGAACCGCACCATTCCCTCCCGGAACTCCGGATTGGCATGGGCCGCAAGACACTCCAAGACCTCTTCGCAGGTCATATCCTTTCCTTTTTTCGTCTTCATCTCTATCTCACTTATCCGCACGAATGAAATTCTAAAAATAGTCATTTATTTTATTTCTGCAAACCGATCCGAAAAGAAGGACGGTTTTCATACCCCGCAATGCGTAAATTTCATCCGACCGTTTTTCAACATCGAAAAGGGGAGAACGCTGCGAGCGTTCTCCCCTTTTCGATTCGCGGACATGCGCCTGCAAAGCAAACGCACATTCGCCGTATTTCCAGTTACTTACGCTTCTTGTCCGCTTTCTTGGCGTTTTTCTTCGAAGCCTTCGTCTCCTTTTTCTTCACATCCTTCTGATCGCATGCCTTGGTGCAGTCGCTCTTCACGAGGGTCATCTCGTCGAGCAGCCAGTCCGCACCCGCGAACTTGTCGATCACGAAGAGCACATAGCGAACGTCCACGCCGATAGTACGCTGTACATCCGGCTCGAAGGCGATATCGCCCGACATAGCCTCCCAGTTACCGTCGAAAGCCAGACCGATCAGCTCGCCGCGGCTGTTCATCATCGGCGAACCCGAGTTACCGCCCGTGATGTCGCAGTTGGCCAGGAACGCTACGGGAAGTTCGCCCTTGCAGTTGGCATAGGGACCGAAATCCTTCGCCTCGTAAAGCTCCTTGAGCTTGGCGGGAACGACGAATTCGGGATTCGAAGAATCCTCCTTCTCCATCACGCCCTTGAGCGTCGTGTAGTAATCATATACCACGCCGTCGGCAGGTTCATAAGGCAACACCTGACCGTAAGTCAGACGAATGGTGAAGTTCGCATCCGAATACCAGGCCTTGTCGGGCTGCATGCGCATCAGACCGGCTACGTAAAGACGATGTCCGTCCGCATATTTCTGCAGGTTGGGTACGGCCTTCTCGCGCAGCTCCTTCATCTTGTTCAGAACCGACGTAGCCAACACTACCGCCGGATCGTTCTTGATCTGCTCGGACGTAGCGGCCGATGCCTTGGCCTCGTCCGTGAAGACCGAATTGTCGTACAGGTAATCCACATAAGCGTCGATGTCGCCGCCGAACTGCGCGTCGATCACCTCCGCGAAAACGGTCGGCAGATCCTTCACGTTCTCCTTGACCATCGAAAGCATCTTCCGGGCTACCTTGCGGTCCGTCGGCAGGTTGTAATCCTTGTAGAAGTTGGCGTAATACTCCTTCGCCTGCGCTTTCGCTTCGTCGCTTACCTCCTCGGCCGTCAGCATCCGGTTAGCCACCAGAGCCGGGGTCATGATTTCGACCGAACGGACCATCGCCTCGCTCAAATACTGGAGCGGACCGGTGTAGGCCATGTTGTCGTTCACCGCCTCGCGGATCATGCCGAGCGCATCGACGAATCCCTCTTCAGGCAGCGTATTCTGCTCGGCCCAAGCCTGGAATTCGGCTTCCTGCGCCTCCTTCAAGGCTTTCACGTCCAGTTTTTTCAGACCGCGCAGCATGCCGATCGTATTCTTCCAATAGTTCGACGAATTGGCATATTTCGAAGCGTACTGGATACGCACCTTGTCGCTGGCGGCCATGTCCTCCTTCAGGATGTCCTGACGGGCGCCGCGAATGTCGATGCGCTGCGGACCCGAAACCTGGAACATCTCGTCGATCTCGTACGAAGTCATGTAACGCTCGGTCGAACCGGGGAAGCCCATGATCATCGTGAAATCGTCGGCCTTGTAACCGTCGAGCGACACCTTGAGGAACTCTTCGGCCTTGTAGGGTACGTTCTCTTCCGAATATTCCGCCGGACGGTTGTCCTTGCCGGCATAGATGCGGAAGATCGAGAAGTCGCCCGTATGACGCGGCCACATCCAGTTGTCGGTTTCGCCGCCGAACTTGCCGATCGACGTCGGGGGAGTACCGACCAGACGGATGTCCCGATAAACCTCCATCACGAACGCGAAGTACTGGTTGCCACCGAAGAACGGCTGGATGTTGATCGTCATGCCGGGATTCTCGGCCCGCAATTTCTCGTACAGCGCCTCGATGTTCTTATCCTCCATTTCCGAACGCTCCTCGCCCTTGGCGATCGAGGGGATGTTGCCCAGCACCTCGGGCGTTACGTCGATGATTCGACGGATGAAAGTGACCGTCAGCCCCGGAGCCGGCAGCTCCTCCTCGTTGGACATGGCCCAGAAACCGTCCTTCAGGTAGTCGTGCTCCACCGAAGAGAGGGCCTGAATCGAACCGTAACCGCAATGGTGGTTGGTGAAAACGAGTCCTTCGGGCGATACGACCTCGCCCGTACAACCGTTACCGAAAATGACGATCGCATCCTTGAGCGATCCGTGATTCACCGAATAGATATCTTCGGCCGTGAGCTGGCAGCCCTTGGCTTTCATATCCCCGATGTTCATCTTCTGAAGATAGGGCAGAAGCCACATACCCTCGTCTGCAGCGGCAGTCAGCGATACGACTGCCGCAGCCAGGCATAAAATCAGTTTTTTCATCTCTCCTTAAAATGTTTGTTTACTTGGTTTATAAAAAATATATAGTTGAATTTCTCTGTTCGCACTTCATACGACCGGCTCCGCATCCGCCCAACCGGATCGGAATGCCGCACTCTCTCCGTTCCTTCCCCTGTTCTCTTTTTTCGTCCTTCGCCGCAACCGGCCGGGCAGGTTCTCCCTCGTTTCTCCTCTTTGGCCGCCGACCGGAAATCCGCCGTTCCGCCTCCGTAACCGCACAGGCCGTGCGACCGGAGGATCGCCCTCCGGCGAGCGAAAAACCTACTTGATGGCGATCATGTTGAGGATCGAACGCTCGGCACGGCGGCGTACCTCCTCGTCGAGCGATATTTCGGGCCGCTCGTCGCGCAGCGTGGTGAAGATATTCTCCAGCGTAATCATCTTCATATACCTACAATTGTTGCATCCGCACGCCTCGTCGTCGGGAGGGGCCGGGATAAACGTCTTCTCCGGATAGCGGCGCTTCATCTCGGTCAGAATCCCCGCTTCGGTCACCACGATGAACTCCCTGGCGGAACTTTTGCCGCAATAGTCCAGAATAGCCGCCGTCGAACCGACGAAATCGGCCACCTGCACGATATAGGCCCTGCATTCGGGATGCACCACCACCTGCGCTGCGGGATGCTGCCGCTTCAGTTCCAGGATTTTTTCCAACGAAAACTCCTCGTGCACATGGCAGGCGCCGTCCCAGATCACCATATTCTCGCGGCCAGTCAGCTTTTGGATATAGGAACCCAGGTTCCGGTCGGGAGCGAAGATGATCGGCTGGTCGGCCGGAATCGACTCTACGACCTTCAGGGCATTGGACGAGGTGCAGCACACATCCGTCAAGGCTTTCACCCCGACCGAAGTATTGACGTACGAAACCACCTTGTAGCCGGGATATTTCGCCTTGAAAGCCGCGAAAGCGGCCGCATCGCACGATTCTGCCAGCGAACATCCCGCTTCGAGATTCGGAAGCAGCACCTTCTTTTCAGGCGAGAGCACCTTGGCCGTCTCTGCCATGAAATGCACGCCGGCGAAGAGGATGATCCGGGCGTCGGTCTTCTGCGCCTCGATGGAGAGCGCCAGCGAATCGCCCAGGAAATCGGCTACTTCCTGCACTTCGGGCAGCGTATAGTAGTGCGCCAGGATAACGGCGTTCTTCTCGCGTTTGAGCCGCTCGATTTCCGTTTTGAGTTTCGATGAGTTATCGACCATCGTTTTTTATTTTTTATACTTTTATTTTATTAAAAAAATAATTAAAAGTAAATATAATGCCTGTTGATAGTGTTGATAATTATACCGTATTTCGGGTTATCCACAGCATAGCTTTTCGAAGTTCCGTATTCTGTTCTGCCGATAAGGTCCGGGAGGTTGTCGAAACCCGTTTTTTGGAAAGTTACCGACAAATGTTCAAAACAGGTTTCGACATTTCGACATGTTCGGATTATCAACATTCGCTTCTCTTTTTCCGTGCATATCCCGAATCATACTTTGCGAAAACTTTTTTTTGCCGTTTTCTTGTTTGCGCCTTTTTTCTTAACTACATGACGATATTCCGATCTGTCTATCACGGGCGAAAGATGGATTTTGCAAACGGTTCCGGGTTTTTCTTTTCAAAAGTTATTGCGGGTTTATCAACATCGTTCGTGGGGTTATTTGACCACCTTATCAACAATCCGGTCGGCTATCTCCCGGTAGTAGGGTTCGACGCGGGCGTCGATCGACACCGACGGCGTTCCCGTATCGGCGCCTTCCATAATGGACTGTATGATAGGTATTTCTCCCAACAGGTCTATGCCGTTTTCCTCGGCGAAGCGGCGGGCGCCTCCCTTTCCGAAGAGGTAGTAACGGTTTTCGGGCAGCTCTTCCGGCGTGAACCAGGCCATGTTTTCGACGATGCCGGCCAGGGGGATGTTCACCTGCGGATTGCGGAACATCTCCACGCCGCGCCGTACATCGGCCACGGCGATCTGCTGGGGGGTGGAAACGATCACGGCCGTGTCGATTTTCAACTCCGAAATGATCGAGAGGTGAATATCTCCCGTGCCGGGAGGAAGATCCACGAGCAGGAAATCGAGCGCTCCCCAGCGTGTCTGGTGGATCATCTGCCGCAAGGCGTTCACCGCCATTGCACCGCGCCACAGCAGGGCGTCCGAAGGTTTCACGAAGAAGCCGATCGACATGATTTTCATATCCATCGTTTCGGCCGGCAGGATGATATCCTGCCCGTCCACCTGTTCGGCTTCGGGCAGGTAACCTTCCAGACCGAACATCTTGGGCTGCGAAGGGCCGTAGATGTCGGCGTCGAGGATGCCGACCCGGAAACCCCGGTTGCGCAGGGCGACGGCAAGGTTGGCCGTGACGGTCGATTTTCCGACACCGCCCTTGCCCGAAGCGATCGCTACGATGTGGGCTATGTCGCCCGTCATGGTCGGTTTGTCCGCAGCTTGCGGTTTCTTGGGAGCGGCCTCCTTAATAATAACGGTGATGGATCCTTTCAGGGCGGGAAAATTCTCTTCCAGCAGTGCTTGAACCTGCCGTTTGATCTTCAGGGCGAAGGGATCGCGCACTTTGGCGAAATTCAGGGTGACGGTTATCTTGTCGCCGGGAGTCGAAACCTGTTCGACGAATCCGCTCTCGACAAGACCGTGCTGGGTCTCCGGATGGAGGATACGGTTGAGTAATTCCTTGACTCTCTCTTCCATATTTTCAGTTAAGTTGGTAGCAACGATCGTGCAAACCGGGCGGCAAAGAGCCTGCTCCTGCTCGTCCGGATGCGGCTTATCTGGACAAAGATAACTATTATTTCCGATATAATAAGTCTTTATGGAAAATTATGTTATCGATAAACGATAAATATTATTTGTTTTTCATAAAATTAACGGTTATATTTGCCGCATATTAACTCCGATTCGGAGGGGGGCCGGGATTCGGCGATGCGGAAAAGTTTCGCCCCGTTCGCGCCTCATGCGCCGTTTCGCAGCGAATGAATATTAAATAAATCGGTATGAAATTTTTGAAAATGTTTTTCGCCGGTCTGCTCGCTTTTGTCGTGGGCAGTGCGGTGATGCTCTTTCTTTCCGTGGTGATTTTGTTCGGAATCGTAGGTTCCATGACCTCTTCGGAACCGGTGACGGTCGGAGAGCACGCGATTTTGAAACTGGATTTTTCGGAAGACCTGATCGAGTCGCCGAGCAGCGATCCTTTCGCCGGCATCGATTTCGCCACGATGACGGCCAGACACCAGGTTACTCTTTACAATGCGTTGCGGGCCATCGAAACGGCCAAGAACGATCCCCGCATCCAGGGTATTTATCTGCGTCCGAACGGAGGCGGAGTCGCCACTTACGCCATTCTGGAGGAGCTGCGCGAGGCGCTTCAGGATTTCCGGCAGGGCGGCAAGTTCATCATCGCCTATAACGAAACCTACGGCCAGGGGGGATACTATCTGGCATCGGTCGCCGACAAGATCTACCTGGAGCCTCACGGAGGGATGCAGTGGACAGGTGTTTCTTCGACGCTGATGTTTTACAAGGGTCTTTTCGACAAGCTCGATATTCAGGCCGAAATTTTCCGTCCGACGGCCTGCAGGTACAAGAGTGCCGTGGAGCCTTATTTCCTTTCGAAGATGTCGAATGCCAACCGCGAGCAGATGCAGTTGTTGGTGGATTCCTATTGGAATGTGATGGCGGAGGCCGTCGCCGAGTCGCGCGGTATCGAGCTTTCGACCTTGAACCGACTGGCCGACGGGCTCGAAGTGTCGCTGGCACAGGAGGCGCTCGATCATGGGATGGTGGACGGATTGCTGTTCGAGGATCAGATGGACGATGTGTTCCGGGAGTACGGCGCCGTCGCCAAGAACGACGGACAGTTCGAGTTCGTGACGTTGGGACAGTACGTGTCGCAACTGAATGCGGACCTTAAGAATATCTCTTCGTCGCAGATAGCGATCGTCTATGCCGACGGTGCGATCGTCGATGGCGAAGGCTACGGTGCCGATATTTACGGCAATACGCTGGCTGCGAAGTTGGCGAAGGTACGTCGCAACGACGATGTCAAGGCCGTGGTGCTGCGTGTCAATTCGCCGGGCGGCAGCGCGCTGGCTTCGGATGTGATCTGGCGCGAGGTGGAGCTGCTTCGGGAGAAGAAGCCGGTGATCGTATCGATGGGCAGCTATGCGGCCAGCGGCGGTTACTATATTTCGTGCGGTGCCGATGCCATCGTGGCGGACAAGACGACCCTTACGGGGTCGATCGGGGTGTTCGGAATGTTCCTGCGCCTGGAGGATGCCCTGAAGAATAAGCTGGGCATTACGTTCGATGCCGTGAGAACCAATACGTCGGCCGATATGGGCGTGATGCGTCCCCTGACGGGAACCGAACGGGCGGCGATCATGCGCTCGGTGGACGAGGTGTACGAAACTTTCACCTCCTACGTGGCCGAAGGCCGTAATCTGCCGCTGGAAAAGGTGCTCGACATTGCCGGCGGACGGGTTTGGAGCGGCACGGATGCCCTCGCTCTCGGGTTGGTGGATACCAACGGCGGTCTGAAGACGGCCATCGCTATTGCGGCTGACAAGGCCGAATTGGGCGATAAGTTCCGCATCGTCGAGATGACCGAGGCTCCGACCGGCTTCGGGGCGTTCTTCTCCGGATTCATGGCCAAAGTCAAGGCCGACATCGTGGCCGGAGAACTGGGACCCTGGGCCGGCGAGTGGCGCAAGATCCGTGAGGCGGTGGGACAGCAGGGCGTAGTGATGTATTGTCCTTATGCGGTACAGCCGGAGATGTAGGAAATCGCGGACGGAATGCCCGGACTCACTTTAAGTTTTCGATCGATTATGGAGATATTGAAAGTAGAACACGTTACCAAGCGCTTCGCCAGACATACGGCTCTGGACGATGTGTCGCTCACGATTCCCAAGGGGTCGGTTTACGGCCTGCTCGGACCCAACGGTGCGGGCAAGACCACGCTGATCCGCATCATCAACCGCATTACGGCGCCCGACGAGGGGAAAGTCATCTTCGACGGCTGCGAAATCCAGCCGCAGGATGTCTATCGCATCGGCTATCTGCCCGAGGAGCGCGGTCTGTATAAAAAGATGAAAGTGGGCGAACAGGCCGTCTTCTTCGCCCGCCTGAAGGGGCTTTCGCGCCACGAAGCGGTGGTGCGGCTCAAGAAGTGGTTCGTCAAATTCGGCATCGAATCGTGGTGGGACCGCAAGGTGGACGAACTTTCGAAGGGTATGGCCCAGAAAGTCCAGTTCATCGTCACGGTGCTGCACGAACCTGAGCTGCTGATCTTCGACGAGCCTTTTTCGGGTTTCGATCCGATCAACGCCAACCTTTTGAAGGAGGAGATTCTCGGCTTGCGCGACAAGGGTTCGACGGTCATCTTTTCGACCCACAACATGTCGTCCGTCGAGGAGATCTGCGACCATATCACGCTTATCAACAAGTCGCGCAACATTCTTACGGGCCGTGTGGACGAGATCCGGCGCAGGCACGGCAACAACATTTTTCAGGTAGCCTACCGGGGCGACGCGGAGGCGCTGCGCGGTGTGCTCGAAGGTCGCTGCGAGGTGCTCGAACAGCCCGAGCCGGAGTTCGGGGCGGCCTATTCGTCGCTCAAGCTGCATGTGGAGCGGGATGCCGACGTGCGGGAGGTGATCGCCCGGATCAACGATGCGGTGGAGCTGCGCTCCTTCACGGAGATCATCCCGTCGATGAACGACATCTTCATACGGGCCGTCGGGGGAACCCTCAACGCGGAGTAATCGGAAGAAAACGAACAAGCAAAAGTAGAAAGCCATGGCAAATTCGAAGATAGGAATTATCATTACCCGGGAATTCAACGAACGGGTGCGCAAGAAGTCGTTCATCGTGACCACGATTCTTATGCCGGTGCTGATGATCGGCCTGATGGTGGCCCCGGCGCTCATCATGCGCTATTCCCAGGGGGAAACCCGGCATATTTCCGTGATCGACGAGAGCGGTGTGATCGCTCCCCGGCTCGAGAGCAGCGAGGAGGTGGTCTATGAGCCGACCGACCTGACGCTCGACGAGGCTCGCAGAGAGCATACCGACCGTTTCGGCATACTCTGGATCGGCGGGGACATAATGACCAATCCCGGCAACGTGAAACTCTATACCAACGGCTCCTCGGCGATGTTGGTCGAGGAGAGCGTGTCGGGGCAGATCGCCGACATCATCGAGAAGGAGAAACTCAAGGACTATAACATCGAAAATCTGTCGCAGATTCTCTACGAGGTGAAGACTACGGTCTATATGCAGGTCTTCCGCAACGACCAGATGCAGGACGACGGCAGCGACAAGCAGGCCAATTCGTCGGCCGTATCGACCGTCGTGGGGCTGGTGCTCGGTATGATCCTCTACATGTTCCTGATGATTTACGGTGCGATGGTCATGCAGTCGGTCATCGAGGAGAAGAACAACCGGGTGCTCGAAGTGGTCGTCTCTTCGATCAGCCCCTTCCGGCTGATGCTGGGCAAGATCCTGGGTATCGCTTCCGTCGCGGTGGTGCAGGTGCTCATCTGGGGCGTGCTGGTGTGCGGCGTGGGTGCGCTCGTCATGCCGCACCTGATCTCTGCCGAGATGATGGGAAGTGTCGAGGCGATGCGTGCCGGGACGCTCGATCCGACGGCGGCGGGCGTCGATATGGAGATGGTGCAGACGCTCGCCACGGCGACCGATTTCGGATATGTCTTCCAGATTTTCGCTTACCTGCTGCTCTACGTGATCGGTGGTTACCTGCTCTATTCGGCGATGTTCGCTGCCGTCGGTTCGGCTGTCGATAATGTGCAGGACGCACAGCAGTTGCAGACCCCGATCATGCTGCCGATCATCCTGAGTATCTTCGTGATGATGGTGGTGATGAAGGACCCCAATTCGCCGCTGGTCTTCTGGTGTTCGATGATTCCTTTTACCTCGCCCGTGGTGATGATGGCCCGCATCCCGTGCGGTATTCCGACCTGGGAGATCGTCGTGTCGCTCGCGGTGCTCTACGCTACGTTTATGGCTATGGTATGGCTCGCGGCGAAGATTTACCGCGTGGGTATCTTCATGTACGGCAAGAAACCTACCTTCAAGGAGCTTTACAAGTGGATCCGCTACAAATATTAGCGGGCACGCTGCGGGGCCGGCCGGGTTTTACTTTTCCGGGCACCCTTTTTGCAGGCGGTGAATACATAAAAGTTTTTTCATAAATAGATTTTTTGATCGCGGGTCCCGGTTGTCGTAAGACGTCCGGGACCTTTTCGTGATCTCTGTCCGGAAATATCGTCGGATCGCGGGTATGTTTCCGATGGTACGAGTAATCCGGCATTACTCCGGTTGGACACGAATGAGAGGTTTTGCGTCCTGATACGTCGTTTCGGCAGAAGAGAGGATGTGTCCCGACTTTTGTTCGGAAAGGGCTTCGATGGCGCGAAAATGCTCGTTATTCGCTTTCCTGCGTTTTTGCGACGAAGGTCCGGTGTTTGGATGAACCGGCGTTGCAGCCGAAAAAATCGTGATTTCGGCTGTGCGATCTTATCGCGTTGTTTCTCCGATAAGAAGGCGGTGTGTCATAATTGCAATTAAGCTTAAAATAGTATCAACGAATAATAAAATTAAGTATTAACTGGGTC
>OGEX01000085.1_pt1 | contig 27999 bp, 18 predicted proteins | sample 1570791 | NCBI WGS metagenome assembly OGEX01 (sample SAMEA2582023, study PRJEB24529) | metagenome | biome: Human gut stool | place: China | collected 2011
ACAAGAAGAATATGTTCGCATTGCTCAACAAGCCAGGTTATGAGGCAGAGAGCAAGGCTATCCAGGAGCGTCTGGCTAACGAGAAGTAATTGATGAAGGAAATTATTTCAAAATACTTAAAAGACCACGGCTTTGGGGAATTCAACCCTAAAGCCGTTCTTTTTGATATGGATGGTGTATTGTATAACAGTATGCCCAACCATGCCGTGGCTTGGCAGGAGTCAATGAAGCAGTTTGACATCCACATGACTGCCGCAGATGCCTATGCCACCGAGGGAGCCCGAGGCATCGACACCATCCAGATGATGGTGAAGAAGCAGAAGGGTATCGACATCACGCTGGATGAAGCACAGAAGATGTATGATGTGAAGACAGACGTCTTCCACTCCATGCCTACCGCCGAGATTTTCCCTGGTGTGAAGGAAATCATGCAGAAGATCAAGGAAGCCGGTATGCAGGTAGGAGTCGTAACGGGCAGCGGTCAGCGCCCACTCATCCAGAGACTTCTCAATGACTTCGGCAAATATCTCGATGAAGAGCATATCGTAACTGCTTATGATGTGAAGCGAGGCAAGCCAAATCCAGATCCTTATCTGATGGGATTGCAGAAAGCTGGCAACCTGCAGCCTTGGGAAGGCATTGTGGTAGAGAATGCTCCTTTGGGCGTTCGTGCCGGTGTAGCAGCCAACATCTTCACCGTAGCCATCAACTCCGGTCCTTTGCCAGATACAGAATTATCTGATAAAGGCAGCAACCTGCTCTATCATCAGATGACAGAGTTCTGCGATGACTTCGGAAGCTTGATTGATGCAGCAAAAGAAATAGGCAATATATCCGTTCAATTTAACTATCAAGGTATATGAAACATTTCAAATTAATGATGCTCGGCCTTGCCTTATCTGCAGGATTCACTACCCAGACACAGGCACAGGAAGCACAGAGTTTCGTTCACCAGCAGTCAAGCACAGAAGATTACGTCTGGCCAACAGATCCACAAGTATTAACCAAACTCAAGCACTGGCAGGACCAGAAATTCGGTGTATTGATGCACTGGGGACTCTATAGCGTACCCGGCGTTGTAGAATCCTGGTCAATCTGTTCGGAAGACTGGATTGTACGTGAGCGCAAACCAACCTACGAGGAGGACAAGGCATGGTACTGGAGTCAGAAAGATTCCCTCAACCCAGTGAACTTCGACCCTAGCAAATGGGCTGACGTGATGAAAAAGGCAGGTATGAAGTATATGATCTTCACCACCAAGCACCACGATGGCTTCTGCATGTTTGATACCAAATATACCGACTTCTCCATCGCCCATGGACCTTTCGGCAAGGATCCACGCCACAACATCGCCAAAGAGGTATTCAATGCCTACCGAAACAAGGGATTCATGATCGGTTGTTATTTCTCCAAACCAGACTGGCACAGCAAATGGTTCTGGAACCCTTATTATGCAACCCCTAACCGCCGCATCAACTACAAGAAGAAGCAGCATCCTGACTGGTGGCAGAACTACCGCAAGTTTACCCAGAACCAGCTCAACGAGCTGACCACCGACTATGGCAACATCGATATCCTGTGGCTCGATGGCGGATGGATTACCGGCGAGGAAATCGGTCTTGATACCATTCTGGTAGATGCCCGCAAGCGTAATCCGGGTATGATCAGTGTAGATAGAACCATTCGTGGAAAGAATGAGAACTATCAGACTCCAGAGCAGGGTATCCCAGCCAAGCAGCTCGATATTCCTTGGGAAAGCTGCATCACCCTGAGCCATGCATGGGGATGGACACCTAACGCCAAGTTCAAGTCACCTAACAAGGTAATCGGTATTCTCTCAGAAATTGTGGCAAAGGGCGGATGTCTCGCTCTCGGCGTTGGTCCGAAGGCTGACGGAACCCTGCAACCGGAAGTTGTGAATACCCTCCTGCGGATAGGAAACTGGCTCAACAAGAATGGTCAGGCTATTTACTCTACCGTCAATGCAGCTCACTATAATGATGGCAAGGTATGGTTTACCGCCGACAAGAATGGCAAGACCCTCTATGCCATCTATGCACTGGAAGATGGAGAGAAGGCACCAAAGACCATTACCTGGACAGAAAACAAGCCTAAGAGTAAGCTGGTTCTGCTGCAGAACGGCAAGTCTGTCAAGTACACCGTCAAGGGCAATCAGGTAACCGTTACCCTTCCATCCGGACTCAAGAATGAACCTCTGGCATTCAAGTTTAATTCTAAATAAAGAAAAACAAATATAAAAAAGTATAAAGGTAGTGATAAGATTCAGTTTTTATCACTACCTTTGTGCTTACATATAATATAATGTATATAAAATATAGTAACTATAAAAACTTAAAGAACAAGAATTATGAGTAACTATCCTAAAATCGGTATCCGTCCTACTATCGACGGACGTCAGGGAGGTGTACGAGAAAGCCTCGAGGAAAAAACCATGAATTTGGCTAAGTCTGTAGCCAAACTGATTTCAGAGAATTTACGTAATGGCGATGGCTCACCTGTAGAGTGCGTGATCGCTGACAGTACCATCGGTCGTGTAGCAGAAAGTGCAGCTTGCGCAGAAAAGTTTGAGCGCGAGGGTGTTGGCTCTACCATCACCGTTACTTCCTGCTGGTGCTATGGTGCAGAAACTATGGATATGAATCCACACTGGCCTAAGGCTGTATGGGGATTCAACGGTACAGAGCGTCCAGGCGCTGTTTATCTGGCTGCAGTTCTCGCAGCTCATGCCCAGAAGGGATTGCCAGCTTTCGGTATCTATGGTCATGATGTACAGGACTTGGAGGACGACTCCATCCCTGCTGATGTAGCAGAAAAGATCTTGCGCTTTGCTAGAGCAGCCCAGGCTGTAGCTACCATGCGCGGCAAGTCTTATCTCTCTATGGGTAGCGCCTGCATGGGTATCGCTGGTTCCATCGTTGACCCTAACTTCTTCCAGGAGTACCTCGGTATGCGCAACGAAAGTGTTGACCTTACAGAAATCATCCGCCGTATGACTGAGGGTATCTACGACCCAGTGGAGTACGAGAAGGCTATGGCATGGACCCGCGAGCACTGTATGTGCAATGAGGGTGAGGACATCGCTAACCATGAAAAGGCAAAGACCCGTGAGCAGAAGGATGCTGACTGGGAGTTTATCGTGAAGATGACTATCATCATGCGTGACTTGATGCACGGTAACCCAAGATTGAAAGAATTAGGTTTCAAGGAGGAAGCATTGGGCCATAATGCCATCGCCGGTGGTTTCCAGGGACAGCGTCAGTGGACAGACTTCTATCCTAACGGCGACTATCCAGAGGCTCTCCTCAATACTTCATTCGACTGGAATGGTATCCGTGAGGCTATCATCCTCGCTACAGAGAATGATGCAGGCAATGGCGTAGCCATGCTGTTCAACCACCTGTTGACAGGTCGTGCTCAGATCTTCAGCGACGTTCGTACCTACTGGAGTCCAGAGGCTGTGAAGCGTGTTACCGGTAAGGAACTTACAGGTCAGGCAGCTGGTGGTATCATCCACTTGATCAACTCTGGTGCTACTACACTCGACGGTACAGGTCAGGCTACAGATGCAGAGGGCAACCCAATCATGAAGCAGCCTTGGGAGATGACCGAGGAGGATGTAGATAAGTGCTTGAAGGCAACTACCTGGTATCCAGCCAACCGTGACTACTTCCGTGGCGGCGGTTTCTCTTCCAACTTCCTCAGCAAGGGCGGCATGCCTGTAACCATGGTTCGTCTGAACCACGTAAAGGGTCTTGGTCCTGTGCTCCAGCTGGCAGAAGGTTGGACTGTAGAGATTGATCCTGAGATTCACAAGGTTCTCGACAAGCGTACAGACCCAACATGGCCTACTACCTGGTTCGCACCACGTCTCTGCGACAAGGCTCCATTCAAGGATGTATATTCAGTGATGAACAACTGGGGTGCTAACCATGGTGCTATCAGCTACGGACATATCGGTGCCGACCTCATCACGCTCTGCTCTATCCTCCGCATCCCAGTATGCATGCACAACGTAGAAGAGGACAAGATTTTCCGTCCTGCATCTTGGAACGCATTCGGTATGGACAAGGAAGGTGCAGACTTCCGTGCTTGCAAGAACTACGGTCCTATATATAAATAAGGTGTAACACCATCATTACGAATATCATTCAAATAGAAAGAAAAAGAAAATGATTACAGAAGAGCATATTCAGAAATTCCTGGAGCAGGCTCACCGCGTAGGCGATGCAGCCCTCACCATTTGCAGTAGTGGCAACCTCTCTTGGCGCATCGGAGACGAGGCTCTTGTCTCAGGTACAGGTTCATGGGTTCCTAGCCTCCAGAAGGAGAAAGTATCTCAGTGTCTGGTAGCAACTGGCGAAGTTCTCAATGGTGTCAAGCCTTCTATGGAGAGCGGATTCCACCTCGGTGTACTCCGTGAGCGTCCTGACTGCGACGTGGTTCTCCACTTCCAGTCTCCTTTTGCAACAGCTGTGGCTTGCATGCAGGAAACTCCAAAAGACTTCAATGTAACCGCAGAGGTACCATGCCACGTAGGCAAGGAAATCCCTGTAATTCCTTACTATCGTCCTGGTTCTCCAGAATTGGCAGCAGCTGTCATCGCAGCCTTGAAGGATCACAACTCCGCTCTCTTGCTGAAGCACGGACAGGTAGTTTGCGGCAAGAATTTCGATGAGGTGTTCGAGCGTGCCATGTTCTTTGAGATGGCTTGTAGAATCATCGTTCAGAGCGGTGGCAAATACACCACACTGACACCGGAAGAAATCGACGATCTCGAGGTTTACGTATTAGGTAAGAAACAATAAACCTCTATCCTCTATATGAGAGAAGCGGTAGGAGAGAAAGCTGCCCGCTACGGGCACTCTCCTACCGCTTTTTATACGAAACAACTTTTATCTACCCAAACATTTATAAATAACTATGATTTATCTAGCTATAGATTTCGGTGGAGGCAGCGGACGAGTGATTGCCGGAAAACTAGAAAACGGCAAGCTCGAAATGGAGCTCATCCATCGTTTCCCTAACCGACAGGTAAGATTAGGCAACCACGTCTATTGGGATTTCCTCGCCCTTTTCGAGGATATGAAGACGGGACTGAAGATGGCAGGAGCCAAGGGACTCAAGGTGGATGGCATTGCCATCGATACCTGGGGAGTGGATTTCGGTCTCATCGACCAGGACGGCAACCTTCTGGGCAACCCGGTATGCTATCGCGATGCCCGCACCAAGGGAATGCCGGAAGAAGTTTTCAAGCAGATTGATCCATCGGCACATTATGCCATCAACGGCACGCAGGTGATGGAAATCAATACACTCTTCCAGTTATACAGTCTGAAGAAAGCCAACAGTCCACAGTTGGAGAAGGCAGCTCATCTGCTTTTCACCCCAGACCTCTTCAGCTACTATCTCACTGGCGAAGCCAACAATGAATATACCATCGCATCCACATCAGAACTCCTGAATGCAACCACCAAGGACTGGGACTGGGAAACCATCGACCAGTTGGGTCTTCCACGCCACATCTTCGGCAAGATCGTGATGCCGGGCACCGTAAGAGGAAAGCTGCGCCGCGACATCGCAGAGGAAACCGGACTCGGAGAAGTGGATGTCATCGCAGTAGGTTCTCATGATACAGCCAGTGCGGTAGCAGCCGTACCAGCCACAGAAGACGAATACCCGATGGCATTCATCAGTTCAGGTACCTGGTCGCTCCTGGGTGTTGAGATAGAAAAGCCAATCCTTACCGAGGAAGCCCGAAAGGCAGAGTTTACCAACGAGGGCGGCATTGGCGGTCGCATCACCTTCCTGCAGAACATCACAGGTCTCTGGATCATGCAGAGACTGATGGCAGAATGGAAGGAGAATGGCGAGGAACAGCAGTTCGACATCATCCTTCCTCTGGCAGAAGAAGCTCACATCAATGCCATCATCCCTGTGGATGACGCTGCGTTCCAGAATCCGGCATCTATGCAGCAGGCTATCATCGACTACTGCGCCACCCATCAGTTGCAGGTTCCTCAGACCAAGGCAGAAATCGTGCGCTGCGTACTCCAGTCGCTGGCAGCCAAGTATGCCGAGGCTACCGCTCACCTCAACGAGATGTTACCGCAGCCAATCAAGTGCATGCACATCATCGGAGGCGGCTCACAGAACAAGTTACTCAACCGTCTCACCTCCGAAGCATTGGGCGTTCCAGTCATTGCGGGTCCTATAGAGGCTACGGGTATGGGCAACATCCTGACCCAGGCACTTGCCAAGGGAGAAATCAAGGATATCGACGAGCTGAGAACTGTGGTAAGACACAGCATCTGATCCATCAGAATATTTACCCTACAAACATAAACGCAGACAATATTAACCTGAAATATGGAACAAAAAAAGAAAGAATCAATTCTCATGAAGGATGGGGTTAGCTACCTCGTACCTTTCATATTAATCACATCGTGCTTTGCACTGTGGGGATTTGCCAATGATATCACCAATCCGATGGTGAAGGCATTCTCCAAAATCTTCCGAATGTCATCTACGGATGGTGCACTGGTACAGGTAGCCTTCTACGGCGGTTACTTCGCCATGGCATTCCCTGCCGCCATCTTCATCCGCCGCTTCTCCTACAAGGCAGGCGTACTGCTGGGATTAGGACTCTATGCCTTCGGTGCATTCCTCTTCTATCCGGCAAAAATGATGGGCGAATATTATCCATTCCTCCTCGCCTACTTCATCCTAACCTGCGGACTCTCCTTCCTGGAGACATCGAGCAACCCTTACATTCTGTCGATGGGAACGGAGGAGACGGCAACACGCCGACTCAACCTGGCGCAATCGTTCAACCCGATGGGTTCGCTGCTCGGTATGTATGTGGCGATGAACTTTATCCAGGCAAAACTCAACCCACTTGATACGGCTGGGCGCGCCAATCTCTCGGCCAGCGAATTTGAGGCAATCAAGGAATACGACCTTTCGGTACTGATCAATCCATACCTGATTATTGGTCTTGTCATCCTCACCATCTTCTTCGTCATCCTGTTTACCAAGATGCCGAAGAACAGCGAGAAAGACAACAAGATCAACTTCATGCCTACCCTACGCCGCATCTTCCGCATGCCGCACTATCGTGAAGGCGTATTCACCCAGTTCTTCTATGTGGGCGCACAGATTATGTGCTGGACCTTCATCATCCAGTATGGTACCCGCATTCTGATGCAGGAAGGTATGGCAGAGATAGATGCCGAGGTAACCTCGCAGAAGTTCAACATCGTAGCGATGGTACTGTTCTGCTGTTCCCGCTTCATCTGCACCTTCATTCTCCGCTTCTTCAACGCAGGACAGTTGCTGATGATCTTGGCGATAGCAGGTGGCTGCTTCACAGCTGGCGTCATTGCCCTTCACAACATCTGGGGTCTCTACTGCCTGGTAGCAGTCAGTGCCTGCATGTCATTGATGTTCCCTACCATCTATGGTATAGCCCTGAGGGGTCTTGGCGATGATGCCAAGTTTGGTGCAGCCGGTCTCATCATGGCAATTCTGGGCGGTAGTGTCCTGCCACCTTTGCAGGCATCCATCATCGATATGCATACCGTATTCGGAATGCCATCTACCAATGCGTCGTTCATTCTTCCATTCATCTGTTTCGTGGTGATTGCCATCTATGGATATCGCACAAAGTTGCGCAGCATTGGCAAACTTTTAGGTTAAAATTAGCAAGCTGTGGCCGTTTGTTGTCGGTCACAGCTTATTTTTTAGTTAAATAGTTCTAAAGTCGACAAATATTCACAGCATTTCCTATATCAATTAATAAATTTTACGTATTTTTGCCTAAAATTTTAAAGAGACTTACCAACCTAGATAATTAATAAAAGAAAATCAGATTGTAAGTGAGTAAATTAAACATCTCAAGCAAGAACAATTAAATATAAATAGATATTCATCACATTAAAAGTTTGTATTATGGCAAAAACTAACAAAACAATGAATCTGGCATTCGCCTTGATGGTTGGTTCTGCTGGTGCTGCTTACGCAGGTATTCCTGCCGTTAACAGCGTACAGAACGTACAGCAAGACGAGACATGTACAGGTATCGTCAAGGATGCTACTGGCGAAACAGTCATTGGTGCTTCTGTTCTCGTGAAGGGAACGACTACAGGTACTGTTACCGACTTGGATGGGAACTTTGAACTCAAAGGCGTCAAGAAGGGTACGGTACTCCGTATCTCTTACGTTGGATATGAGACCCAAGAAGTTGTCTTTAACGGCAAGCCACTCAATGTAACCTTGAAAGACGATGCGAAAAGCCTCAACGAGGTCGTAGTAACCGCTTTGGGTATGAAGCGCGAAACAAAGGCGCTTGGTTATGCAGTTACTGAATTGAAAGGAGAAAATCTTGATAAGAACTTGGTAAACCCTGTATCAGCTTTGCAGGGTAAGGTTGCCGGTGTGGATATCTCGGGTTCTGATGGTGGACTCTTCGGTTCTGCCAAGATCCTGATTCGTGGTGCTTCTACCTTGAGCTCCAACAACCAGCCTATCTATGTTGTTGATGGTGTTATCCTTGACAACGGCGTTAAGAATGGTGATGCAGACTGGAGCCAGAACGATACTGACTGGGGTAATGAATTGAAGAACTTGAACCCAGACGATTTCGAGAGTGTATCAGTTTTGAAGGGTGCTGCCGCTACAGCTCTTTATGGTTCCCGCGGTTTGAATGGTGCGGTCGTTATCACTACTAAGAGTGGTAAGGGCAAGAAGGGTCTCGGCATTAACTTCTCTCAGACATTCGGTATCGATCACGTATATGGTGGTCCAGACTTCCAGAATGTTCGTGGTGATGGTTATATGTCAGGATATGCAAACTTTAAGTCTTCTGGCAATATGCAGGATACCGACTCTTTCTACCTGAACGCAGACGGCAAGCGCTCTGTAGCATTTCCAGATGGAGGTGGCGGTGTGTCTTGGGGTCCTAAATTCGATGGACAGCCTATCGAGTTCTACGACTATTCAACAGTGAACTATTCACCATATAAGAACAACTTTACAGATGCATACGATGATGCCTTCAACACCAATACCAACATTGCCGTATCTGGTGCCAACGACAAGACATCTTTCTATACATCTATGTCTTACAAGTATGCCAATGGTACTACACCAAACAACTCATTCTCCCGTTTGTCTTTGATGGCTAAGGCATCTCACAAGATTACAAACAAGGTAGAACTTGAGGCAGGCATCACTTTTGCCAACTCTAATCCTAAGCAGGGTGGCATGACTAACTTCGGTGAGTGCTTCATTGATGGTACATTCAGCCGTATGTATGATACCCGCTATTGGAGATCACGCTATAAGGGCGTTCATGGAGGCTTGGCAAGCACAGCATATAATGACGAATATGGTAATGCACCTGGACGTAGTGTATGGTGGAGCATCTATGAGAATGAATATTCTCAGAAAGAAACTTCTGTACGCCCTAACGTGAAGGTTACTGCCGACTTGACAAATTGGTTGAAGTTCTCTGCCGAAGGTAACTACAACTACTACTACAAGCGCAGCGAAAGCAAGGAGCTGGGTTCTGGTTACGCCAACGAAGGTGGTGCTTACGGACTTGGACAATATACCAAGGAGCAGACTAACCTGAATGCAAACTTCTCATGGAACAAGGCTGTGAGCGACTTCAACATCAGCGGTTTCATACGTGGAGAGTACTACCACAACTTCCAGCAGGAGAGCAGCATGAAAACCAAGGGCGGCTTGATTGTTCCTGGACAGTATTTCATCGGAAACTCTAAGGAGACTCCTGAAGCTTCTGCCACCATCTCTGGCGAAAAGACCATCATGTCTATTGCAGGTCAGTTGGCATTGAGTTGGAAGGATCAGGTATATCTGGATGTAACAGGCCGTAACGACTGGTCTTCATCTCTGGTATATACAGATAAGCATGGTAACTTCTCTTACTTCTATCCATCAGTTTCCGGATCATGGTTGATTCACGAGACATTCCGTGGCAAGTTGCCATCTTGGATTTCATTTGCCAAGATCCGTGCATCATGGGCTCAGGTAGGTAATGACACAGATGCTTACAGAATCAACTCTGCATACACCATCTATGGTATTGACAAGACTTATGGTTTGCAGGTACCAGAGACTTTATACGATTCTAACTTGAAGCCAGAGCGTAAGAACTCATGGGAAGTTGGTATCGACTGGCGTTTCCTGAACAACCGCATTGGTATTGATGCTACTTATTATCGTGAGAACACCAAGAACCAGATTATGTCTATCTCGGTTCCTAGCATCTCAGGTTTGAGCAACCAGGTAGTTAACGCTGGTAACATTCAGAACCAGGGTGTGGAGCTTGCATTGAATACAACACCTATCCAGACCAAGGATTGGGAGTGGGATTTGAACTTCACTTACACCAAGAACAAGTCTAAGATTGTTTCTTTGCACGAGAACGTAGCTAACTACATCAGCCTGGTAGGTATGCCTTCATACGGTAACTTCCGTATTGGTTCTGTTGCCAAGGTGGGTGGTGAGTATGGTTTGCTGATGTCAGACGCAACTCCTAACTATGATGAGAAGACCGGTCTTCCTATCCTGGAGACAGCTTCTTACAACGGACGCCATGCCGTATACTACTCACGCTCAGGCGTAGAGAAAGAGGTAGGTAGCATCCAGCCAGACTTCCTGGGTTCTGTCAATACAACCTTGAAGTACAAGAACTGGTCTTTGAGTGCTTCTCTTGATATGCGCTTCGGTGGTATGGTTGCCATCTATGGTTCTCACTATGGTACCGCTTACGGTTACTTAAAGTCTTCACTGAATGGAACAGATGCTGCACATGGTGGTATCACCTATAAGTCTATCTGGGATGGCAAGCAGTATGATGACGGTATCATTCCTGAAGCAATCATGCCAGGCGGTGTAACGATCAATACTCCTACAGGTAATTATACCATTGCTGAAGGTGGTGAGCTGTATGCCGACTTGGTTAAGAGAGGAATTGTTGATCCACAGCACGCTTCTTCATGGAACTATTGGAACAATTCATGGGGTCGTGCATCTGTATGGAAGAACAATGACTGGTTCCATGAGCTGAACTACATCGCATTGCGTGAGGTTTCCCTGAGCTATCGTATGCCTCAGAGCATCGCCAACAAGATTGGTGCTTCTAACCTCAGCTTCGTTTTGACTGGTCGTAACTTGGGTTACTTGTTGAATTCATTACCAAACAACTTCAACCCAGAGTCTATGCGTGGTACACAGTCTGGTCAGTTCATGATCCGTTCTGTCAGCCCATACACAGCAAGCTATACATTTACAATCAGCGCAACATTCTAATTTTATAAAAATTGAAGATTATGAAATCAAATAAGTTAATAATGGCGGCACTCGCAGTTGGTCTGACTTTCACCGCTACCAGCTGCCGAGATGATTTCGCTGAAACAAATACCAATCCATCTGCAGTAACAAAGGGAGAAATCTCTTATTTGTTTGCAGAGGCTGTGAATAAATTCGATCCACAACCATATCTGGAGTACTTCTACAATGCTCCAATGAAATACCAGTGGGCAGGAATGGGTATGTCTGCCAGCGGAGCTGGTGAAGGCATTTTGACCTTAACATTGGATGGTGACCAGTCTTGGCAGTATCAAAACGTACTGCGTGTTCTCCGCGCTATGGAGAACCTGTACGATTCATTTGATGAATCTCAGAAGAAGAAACAACTTGGTTACGTGAAGGGTGCTCAAGTCATGAGCATTTATCTGGGTCTTTTCGGAACCGACCTGTATGGTGCTATTCCTTACAAGGAAGCATGTAAAGCAGCCTACGGCGGTACTCTTACCCCAGAATATGACAGCGTAGAAAGCCTGTATGATCTCTGGCTTACACAATTGGATGAGTGCATTGCAGCTTTCACATCTGAAGATGTAAGTATCAAGTCTGAGCAAGATGTAGTTTGCGGTGGTGACAAGGCAAAGTGGGCAAAATTTGCCAATTCCCTGAAGCTTAAAATTGCAGTTCGCCTTTTGGCACAGAATCCAACCAAGGCTAAGCAGATTGCTGCCGCTGTAGAAAGTGCTTCTTGTGGCTATATGAACACCAATAGTGATGATATCCTTTTCAAAAAGGGTGTTAACAAGTTGACTGGTGATGACGGCTATATCAACGACCGCATCTATCACTGGAACGAAGACTTCACTGGCTGTGTAGGTTCTCAGTCGGTCATCAACTTCATGGTTGATAACAAGGACCCACGTGTACGTTTCTTCTACACCAAGAATCAATGGAACTCAAAGATTATCCAGGGCTACTATGATGCAGGGTTGGAGATTCCAGACTTTATTGAAAAGAACGTAGAATTCACCACTGGTGCAGACGGCAAGAAGAAGTTTGTCAAGTGGAAGGGTATGGGTGAGCCATGGGTACGCTACTATGGTTTGACCGAGGACTGGAACGCACAGCTCGATGCGACAGGTAAATACAAATGGTATTTCCCTTCACAGTATGCTAACGCAGACAAGGAGTTGTACCTCCACAACAAGGAAGGCAAGAATCCACAGGGCTATACTGTGTACTCTACTCTTAACAATATGATGATCATTGGTCGTCGTTATTCTTCTGCATCTCAGGTTGAGGCTGCAACATTGCCAGACGATACCTATACATTCACCACAAAGGATCGCCCTTGGTATGGTTTGTATATGAGTGCAGCAGAAACCAACTTGTACTTGGCTGAGTTTGCTATGCTCAACAATGACGAGGCAAAGGCAAAGAAGTATTACGACAATGCTCTTGCTCTCTCTTGCAACACCTACAATACATTGGCTAAGGACAACCAGGTAGCTTACTACAGCACCGTTACAGGCTGCTTCGGTTACGACAGAGAGAACGAGAAGCCTATCGACTTGCAGGATGGTGAGATTAACAATATGATGCAAAGCGACAAATATGCCTTCACAGGTACAGCTGCAGAAAAGCTGGAGAAGATCTACATTCAGGAGATGCTGAACTTCACTCTCTATCCAAATGAGGTTTTCGTAACAGCACGTCGTTCTGGTTATCCAAGTTATAACTCAACAATTCTGCCACGTAAGAGCTATTCTGAGGTTCCTGCCAACAAGATTCCTCGTCGCTTCCCTACAGGTAATATCAGCAAGACTGATATCATGAAGGGTATCAAGACAGAGGCTTACAAGGCACAGGGCTTGACCATCACTACTTCAGGTCTCTACAATGAGGTTCTTGCAACAGAACGTCTGTGGCAAGACCAGGGTGCTCCAGCATGGGGTGCAGGAAGTGCAAAGTAATATTTAAATACATAGGGTATGGGAACACATCAGTGTTCCCATACTTTGTTTTATTCTAATTCTTAATTCAAATGAAAACAAGATTTTTCTTATTGTTCCTTTCTTTCTTGAGTCTTGCAAGTTATGCGCAAAACAAGACGGTGCTTCTTTATCCAGAGTATCAGAAGGGAACAATCTATATGAACGGGAATCAGGAAGTAAGAGTTCCGCTGAATTATGATGCAGGCAAGCACTGCGTGATGTATCAGCAAAACGGAGAGAACATGATTCTGATGAATGTCCAGTCGGTAGATAGCATAAAGATTGCCCAAGATCTCTTTTGCAGAATCAAGAACAAATTCTATCAGGTAATCAGTTATCCTCATGGAAAGCTTCTGATTGACTGGGATCTTGACAAAGTGAATGTGGGTTATAAAGGAGCCTATGGAACAGTATCGCAAGCCCGTTCGCAGTCTGTCAATCTCTCCCTTATGGAAGGACAAGAATATTCTGCAAATAAACCAGATACCCAACAGGATGTTTACAAAACCAGAAACAACAACAAATATCTTCTGCTGAAGAATGACAAGCTGAGTCATTTCAGCAACAAGAAGTCTTTGCTCAAACTGTTTCCAAACAATCAGAAAGAAATAGAAGAAATCATCAGGAAACACAATACTGACTTCGTGAAAGCCGAAGACATCATTGCCCTTACTGCTGATATTCTCCCATTGCTTCCATAAAACTCCACCCCTCCATTTCCTAGGTACAACAGAGAAATTCAGCACAAAAAATGCAAAACACTCTTCACCCTTCACCAATCCATTATAACCATCTGATATACAGAAGTTTTAATAGGGTGAAGAGTCAGCTTGACTCTTCACCACTCTTCACCACTCTTCACCCTATCTAATTTTTCTGTTTCAACAGCATCCTTCTTATAGATTCCGGCGGGTGAAGAGTGAGCGTTTTTAATATAAAAAAAACTTAAAGAAAGTACATTTTTGCTGATACTTTCGTATATTTGTACCTGAATATCACAGGCAGTAGCAATTGATGGCATTTACTGCAATAGTTCATTGTCTGCCTATATGTAAAATCTTAACTGCTTATAATTATGACTAAGAAGTTTTTATCATTCGTACTCACAATTGCTTGTTCCATCTTATTGGGAAGTTGTGAGAATTCAGAGGGTTTAATCGTTGAGGACAGCAAGCTGGACATGAGCCTTTTCTCCCAGACCTATACCATCGACGATGAGGGATGTTGTGTCCTCAAGGGTGCTAAGCCAATTACCAGGGGCGAAGTGCAAAGCAAGGTCTTGAACTATGGCTGGAAGTCAATTGCCACTTACGAGGTGCTGGCTAATGGTAAATTGAGCAAAGAGGAGTTTTGGAAAGACATGGTTGGAGGCAGTCCTACCCACTATTGGTTTGAATCGTCGCAGCAGCTCGTTCAGTATTTCTACATGGATGCGAAGCCTGCTTTTTGCTTCCGAAATGTTTCATGGTCGTATGATGCAACCAAAGGTTTCATCCTTTGCGGAAACGACAAATCGGCAACTGTTGACCAATACAAGCAGATTCTCAAACTTGTAGAATCGGACGGCAGAACATTGATGTACACCATACAGAAGATTGCCACAATCAGCGATGGGGACAATGGTTACAAACCTGTTTATGCCATGATTGTCTATAAGCGTCTGACCGATGATGAGCTGAAAAAGATGCAAGAGTCCTACAACTATGATTTGAACGCAGACAATTCAGTCCCAGACAACAGTAAGTTTTAAATCCTGCACACAAGGTGAAGAGTGGTGAAGAGTGAGTAAGCACTCTTCACCTCCCGAAACCCCAGTGTTTATCGGGGTTTCGGGCGAAAAGGTGAAAGGTGAAGAGTAAAAAAGAGATTAGGATTCTATACGACGCATCAGAAGAAAGCCTAATACGCCAATTCCTCCAATACGAGAGGACGCATCGTTTCTTGCCTCGCCTTGGCATTATATTGCCCTGTACTAGAGCAATATCTTGCCAAGGCGAGGTAAAATATGAAAAGAGGACATTGTGGCAGCAAGTGCTTGGATAGACTTATATCCGAACACTTGTTGCTATCTCCATAAAGGTTCGTTTTCCCATCCTTGTGGAAAGCCCATGGCATGTAAATCAATATTGGGATAATCTGCAAGCAACCTGAGCAGCGAACTTTTCAAATCCATACAAGGAGTTATAGTTTGCTCCATATATAATAAGGTGCATAACTGATGGTAAAGTTTGATAGGCTTTTGGGTTGGAGCAATCCAAGAAAGTGGAAGCCGATTTGGCAATTGTGGCTTCAATGCAAAACGCCTATTCCATATACGAGCATGGTGTGCACAACAATTGCGAAGCACGGTTATGCACCTTATCCAACTTTCCAAGTAAGTGTATTGAGGTAGTCCAAACTCTCTTGCCACTTGCTTTTTAAGACGATTGTCCTTGAACAGACAAAATAATTTGGAAAGCGTACCAAACGAAACGACCTCCAATGTTTTCCACACAGGAGGGAGAGAAGGGAAAGTATATTTCTCGGAATGCTCCTTGATGAAATCTTCATTTGAACGAGACACCTCTTTCTTGATATTGTCAAGGCAGCCTTCATAAAAGTCTGCATTCTTGAACAGTGATGCATCCATAAACCAAAATGCGCCATGCTCCATAGAAAATATCTGAATCATTTTGGTCCGAAGAGAAATCTCTATATCTTGAATTGCCTTGAATATAAGTTGACGAAGTTCTTTGTCAAAGAGATAAAGGTCGATGGCTTGTTCAAATGTACTACCCAGTTTATAATGATGAAACTGTCTGTCTTCCTCCATATATCGTAGGTAACTGGCAATACGAAAATAACTGATATTGCGAAGCTGCAATTTGGCAGTTGCAATATCTTCTATCACCAGCCCTCTGTTCTGGAGCAAGGCAACCTGTTCATCTACGTTTATCGGTTGTTTGTCGTAATCCATATACCCTTTATAAAAAGCGAAGTCCCACCGTGGTACGCATCGTTGAGAGGCGTGGTGGGATTTGTTGCTGCAAAAATACTCTTTTTTATTGGAAACTCCAAATATTTTCTTCAAAATCTGCTTGTCAAATATGGATTTTAACGTAAAAAGTTCTAATTTCCAAGGTTTTCTCCTTGTAAGCTATGCGAGATTTAGAAAAATATCGTATCTTTGTCCCCGAATTAAGGCGTTCTTTGCATATTGCAAAATACAGAAACGAGCAGAAGTCCGCTCGTTTCCATATTGTTACCTGGTGTACTAAATCTTATTGATTCAAGAGTTAGTGCACCTATCGCCTTTTTTGAGTATTCCAAGATAAGCTCTATGAAAAGAGACTTACTTGATCTTCACTTCTATCTTAGCCTTGGCTGCATCAGCGCTGGAGCCGCCAACAAATACCTGATAAGTGCCAGGAACCACACGGATGGTGTTGGTCTGGGCATCCCAACCCTCGAAACTCTTGCGAGGAAGATCGATGCTTACCATCTGGCGCTCGCCAGCCTTCAAAGACACACGCTTGAATGCCTTGAGACTCTTGATAGGACCATCCACATCATCCACACGCTTGATATAAACCTGCGCTACTTCGGTACCCTCACGCTTGCCCGTATTCTGCAAGGAGAACATCAGCTTGTAATCAGCAGTCTTGCCGCTGCCACGCTTCTTGCTCTTCACCTGCATCAAGGTAGGCTTGCCGTACTCGAAAGAGGTATAACTCAAACCGTAACCGAATGGGAACAAAGGCTCGCCCTTGAAATAACGATAGGTACGATTCTTCATCGTATAATCGAGGAAATCAGGAAGATCGTTCACACTCTTATAGAAGGTAACCGGAAGCTTGCCCGATGGATTCACCTCGCCAAAGAGAACCTTGGCTACAGCCTCACCACCCCGTTCACCAGGATACCATGCCTGAAGGATTGCCTCGGCATTTTCCGTCTCAGGAACCATGGCGATGGCACCTCCCGAACAGTTGACAAAGACAACACGCTTGCCTGCCTGATGCAGCATGGCGATAACCTGGCGCTGAGCCTTCGGCAACTCCAGGTCGGTTCTGTCGCCGCCCTTGAATCCAGGCTCCTCAATCTCAAGCTGCTCGCCCTCCAGATTTGGAGAGATACCGCCTACGAATACCACGGCATCCGCATCGCCCACCTCTGCCAGGATCTGCTCGTTGGTAGGCTTCGAAGTCTTCAGGATATCAAACTGCATCACAGCCACATCTTCCTTCTGGGTATAATCTATCTGAATCTTAACCGGCTTGCCTGCTTTCAGAGAGAGCGGTTTGATGATAGGCGCCACGCGGCCCCAGCACTCTCGCATATTCACGATGGTATCGCCATCCACTATCAGGCGGCAACCATCATCAATACCCATATTGATGGTAAGATCCTCATCCCTGTCAGGAGTCAACACTCCCTCATAGCGGGCTGAGAAATGAGTAAGATTCACACCCGGTGCAAACACGGTATTACCACCATTGCTCAGATTGATGGCAGTCTTCATCACATCCGTAGCCACCGGCTCACCCTTCTGTTCCTGATTGTTCCAGTAGGTGGCCTTCATTCCCTCACGGAAGAGATTGAAACGGCTTTCCTGCACCTCGTTTCTTGTCAAGGTACAAGCTGGAACATACTTCACCTCTGCCCCCTTCATATAGTTGCGGATGCCCTGGAGGATGGTGGTAGAACTGGTAGGATAACCCGAATAGTTGCCTCGCAGCATGATGGAGTCATTGGCATTAGGTCCCATCACCACAATCTTCTGATTGCGGTTCAATGGCAGCAGCTGGTTTCTGTTCTGAAGAAGTACGATACCTTCTTCAGCTATCTTCTCAGCCAGATCCTTATGAGCCTTGCAGGCGATGACGTTCTCAGGAATCTGAGTCCATGACACGGTTTCATCCTTATCGAAATCGCCCAGTTGGAAACGAGCCACCAGCAGACGCTTCAGGCTCTGGTTTACCTTATCTTCATTGATCATTCCCGCCTTCACAGCCTGCGGAATAGTACGATAGGCACTGCCGCACTCCAGGTCGGTACCGGCATTCACAGCCTGGGCAGTTGCCTCGGTAGCGGTCTTTGCCGTACCATGATAGCCCGGCATAAAAAAATCGAAGATAGCTCCGCAATCGGAGGTAATCAGTCCCTTGAATCCCCATTCGTCTCTGAGGATCTGGCGCTCAAACTTGGCGTTGGAACAGCAAGGAGCACCATCTATACGCTGATAGGCACACATCACCTCAGCCACATGTCCATCCTGTACCAGCGACTTGAAGGCAGGGAGATAAGTCTCCCACAAATCCCGGGCTGGCAGATTCTCCAGATTGAAGACGTGGCGATTCCACTCCGGACCGCTATGCACGGCGAAATGCTTGGCACAAGCCAGTGTCTTGACATATTGGGGAGCCTTAGACTGATCAGAAGCCAGAACACCAGGAGCCGCCAGCGGCTTGCCGTCGAACGACTGTCCCTGCAAGCCATTCACTACGGCGAGTCCCATACGTGTAGTGAGATAAGGATCTTCGCCATAAGTCTCCTGTCCGCGTCCCCATCTAGGATCACGGAAGATATTGACATTCGGAGTCCAGAAGCTCAGACTCTGATATCTCTTTACATTACCCGACTTCTTCGCCACCTGCGCCTTGGCTCTCGCCTCATCGCTTACGGCAGTAAACACCTGATAGAGCAAGGCATCATCCCAGGAAGAAGCCATGTGCATGGTGATAGGGAAAACCGTGGCATATCCGTTGCGTGCCACACCATGCAGCGCCTCGTTCCACCATTGAAACTGAGGGATACCCAGTCGGGAGATGGCAGGCGAAGCATCCATCATCAGTTTCGTCTTCTCCTCCAGGGTCAGGCGTGAAAGTAAGTCATTGGCTCTTGCCTCGGCAGAAAGGTTAGGGTTCTGATAAGGCAACAGCTGACTGGCTGGCTGTTGGGCATGAGCTGAGAGCGCCAGAGCGGACAGCATAGCCAATGTAAGTATTTGTTTCTTCATAACTACTATTGTTAGTACGATAATATTGTATAGATTCGTTTTATTATGCAAAAATACATATTTTTCCTGAATACTGAGACTGATGAAGTGTTAAAAAACTCAGATTGTTTTCATTTTTATGTGATTACTTCCTAATTTTTTCGAATCATTCAAACAATAAAGCACTTTTTCCTTGCTGATTCCAAATATTAGTGCTAACTTTGCACTCAGAAACGACTCTATCTTTTTAGAAGACAAAGATACAATAAGAAAGATACAACAAGACAGTAAGATCGCAATAATATGGAAAAGATTCTAATAGTTGAAGACGATATCGCATTTGGAACCATGATTCAGACATGGCTCAGGAAGAAGGGATTCGAGGTGGAGAAAACTACTTCGGTCAAGGCCGCCATACAGGTTTGCGAGGAGGCAGAAAGAGGATTCGATCTGGTATTATCAGACCTCCGCCTTCCAGACCACGACGGCATCTTCCTGCTGCAATGGATGAGAAAGCATGGCGTGCAGGTGCCTTTCATCGTGATGACCAGCTATGCAGAAATTCAGAATGTGGTGCTCGCCATGAAATCGGGCGCTACCGATTATGTGGCAAAACCTTTCCATCCGGAAATCCTTCTGGATAAGATCAAGGAAGCTATCAAGACTCCGAAAAAACAGGATCCGTATGCTGCCTCAGCAGATAGTCAGCGTTCCACAGACACAAATTCTACTCCTACAGACGCAGCACCTGGCAAGCAGGCAGGAAACCAAGCTTCATCTGCCAATGGGGATGTACCCAAATACCTGGAAGGTGAAAGCGAAGCTTCACGCAAGCTCTACAGTTTCGTTTCGCTGGTGGCCCCTACCCCTATGTCGGTACTCATCCTGGGTGCCAGCGGTACAGGTAAGGAATATGTGGCTAGAAGAATCCATGAACTCAGCACAAGAGCCAACAAACCTTTCTTCGCACTCGACTGCGGTGCCATTCCTAAAGAGGTGGCTGCATCAGAATTCTTCGGTCATGTGAAGGGATCGTTTACGGGAGCCGACCAGGACAAGAAGGGCGCTTTCGAGATTGCCAACGGAGGAACTCTCTTCCTCGATGAGATGGGAAACCTGAACTATGAAGTACAGGTGCAGCTGCTCCGTGCCCTCCAGGAAAGAAAAATCCGTCCGGTGGGAAGCAACAAGGAAATAGATATCGATATCCGACTGGTTTGTGCTACCAATGAGAATCTGGCTCAACGCGTGGCTGAAGGCAACTTCCGTGAAGACCTCTACCACCGTATCAACGAGTTTACCATCTACATGCCGGAGCTGAAAGACCGTGGTGCCGACCTCTTCCTCTTTGCCGACCTCTTTATCAAGCACGCCAACAAGGAGCTGAACAGAAATGTGGAAGGACTCGACGGCAAAGCCAAGGAGCGAATTGCCGCCTACAACTGGCCGGGCAACCTGCGAGAATTGAACAATGTGATGAAACGAGCTACTCTGCTCGCCACCGGAAGATACATCGGAGTAACCGAACTGGAACAGAGTATGGCGCATATCCAGCCACAAGCTCCTACCGCCCTGCACGATGAGGAAACGGAACTGCAGAGAATAGAAGCTGCGCTGAAAGCAGCAGGCGGCAACAAGAGTAAGGCTGCACAATTGCTCGCCGTGGATAGAAAGACGCTCTACAATAAGATGAAGAAATACGGTATCTGATGACCATTCCCCAACTTTTTGGGGAATAATTCCACACCAGTTCCACAGTTTCCACAATGTAGAATTCTGGCACAAAAAGCATTTACTGCTGATAATCAAACTATTAGATAATTCTTTTGTTTTTTGGCACGCAGATTGTGATATGAGAAAGTGAACACGCCAATGAGCGGTAACGCAAGTAAGGCTGGTCACAAAGAAAGTAATAAAAATAATATTCACAATAAAAAAAACAAAAGATTATGAAAAAGTTAGTTTTCGCAGCTATCGCTGCCATGGTTATGGTTTCAGTTAGCAATGTATTCGCCAGCAACAAGATGGCAAGTGTATCATCAGCTGCTCCAGTTGACACAGTAGCTCCAGCAGAACCAGCTGCTCCAGCAGAACCAGCTGCTCCAGCAGACACAACAGTAGAGAAAGAGACTCCTGCAGAGACACCAGCTGAAACTCCAGCAGAGACTCCAGCAGACTCTACAGCAACAGATTCTACTGTAGCAGAGTAATATCACCTTTAAAAAATAGTAATTAACAGAGGAAAAGATAGAATAACACTAGTAATTACGCGTCGCTTTCAATCAGGCAGGAGACTAATGATAGAATTCATTGGTCTCCTGACTTGTTTTTAGCCCTTTTGTTTTCTAATATCATTTTTTTGCATTAACTTTGCAAACAAATATCTATTGAGCAAGATATCAGTCTGCTCATCATTTTAAACGATTTCTCATGCACAAGAACAATATTCCTCTCAAGGTAGCCCTCGGATATAGCGCCATTGCCATTATCATGATTCTGGCAATCAGTCTGGTGTATAGCAACACCAAGAGCATCAATGCCATCAATGAAGCTTCGCGCGAGTATATCCAAAAAAGGGGTGCCGCCGATAGTACCATCTCTTCTCTGCTCAAAGAGGAGCAGAGAAACCTGAAGCAACTGTCTGATGCCATGGCAGGAAGACCTACCCAAAACTATCTGCAGAATAAGGTGAAGAATCTGAATACGGGAAAGGATTCCATACTGGTTCACTCCAAGGCACCTCAAACCCACGAGGCGAAGAAGACTACGGTAGAGGTATTGAAGACCCGAAGGGGATTCTTCCGCCGACTCGCCGATGCCTTCAAGAAGGAGCACGCCGAAACCTTGAGCGTAAAACAGGACAGCAACCGGGCTGTCATCGATTCTGTTACCACCCCAGTAAACGTGGCGGAAAACGTAGCGACCATCCTCGACCAGATAGACAAGAAGGAGAAAGTGGAAACGCAAGGCCACAAGCAGAACATCAATAGGGAGATGGAAGAGCTGAAGATGGTGAGTGCCAAACTCGCCCTGCGCTCCGCTAAACATCTGAGCGATGTGCACCAGCGTGAAAAAGACAACATGCAGGAAGCCATCAAGAAGGCGATGGAAGCAAGAAAGCATCTGTTGTGGCAGATGGAACTGCTCGCCATCGTAGCCTTCTTTGCCATCGTCATCATGATCTGGTTTATCTGGCGCGATGCCAGAAAGGAGCGTATCTACAGGGAAAACCTGGAGGCTGCCAATGAGGAAATCCAGCGTATCATGAACCAGCGCGAGCGCCTGCTCCTCACCATCACCCACGATATCAAGGCGCCAGCTGCCTCTATCTCGGGCTTCATCGATCTGATGAAAGCCTACGTCAGCAATCCCCAGGGCATCGAATGTCTCCAGAACATCAAGAACTCTGCCGCTCATCTTTCACATCTCGTTGCCTCGCTGCTCGATTATCATCAGTTAGAGAACGGACTGATGAAGGTTCATCCTACCTCTTTCTCACCGGCACAACTGGTAGCAGAATCGGTAGAGGGAATGAAATTGCGGGCAGAAGAGAAAGGATTGGAGATTTCATTCGAATGCAAGATGAAGGGGATGGGAACTTCGGATTCTTCGGAAACTTCGGATTCTCCAATGAAGAAGAAATTCTTCCGTGCTGATGCCTTCCGCATTCGTCAGATATTGGATAATCTGGTAAGCAATGCCATCAAATATACCGACCGGGGCAGCGTTACCATCCAGGCACAGGTTTCAGAAATTCTGGGCAAGCCTACGCTTACCCTGAGCGTAAAGGATACGGGAAAGGGAATGACCGATGAGGAGAAACAGAAAGTGTTCCAGGCGTTTACGAGATTGAAGAGCGCCCAGGGCATCGAGGGTACCGGCTTGGGATTGTCCATCACCCAGGAACTGGTATCGCTGCTTGGCGGAGAAATCACTCTCCACTCTACCCTGGGCAAGGGTTCTACATTCATCGTCACCATCCCTATCGAGACAGCACCAAAGGAGGAGTCTCAGGAAATGGCTCCGTCAGAAATGAAGCATGATCCTTCTCTCGATTCTGCTCAAGATAAGGAAGGACAGAATTCTGGCAGCCATCAGGTTACTGATATAAAGAAGAAGCCGGAATTTGCCAACCACAAGATTCTGATTCTGGATGATGACAAGCTGCAGCTCCAGCTTCTCCAGGAGATGCTGCGTCGCATCGTAGGCGACACCTGGCAGGTATTCGCCTGCAACCATGTAATGGACGCCCTCACTACGCTGCATAACGAGCAGCCAGCCCTGATGCTGATGGATATCGAAATGCCGGAGATGAACGGCATGGATATGATTGCCCACATCAACCATACCAATATGATGGTGGTGGCGATGACGGCTCACGATACAAGCATCCTGGAACAGCTTCTGAAAGCCGGCTTCGACGATTGCCTGTTCAAGCCATTCAGCATGGAGAAACTGTCTGATATCCTGGGAATAGAGTCCCAGCCTCAACTGGATGCCCAGTCTGGAACTCCATCCCAGCCTGATTCATCATCCCAGCAGAAATCCAATCCTCAGCTGGATGCTCTTCTTGCTTTTGCTGGAGGCGACGAAGAAGCGGCGAAGGAGATTCTTGATACCGTGAAGCAGGAACTTGCCGCTCATCTCACGAATCTGAAAGAAGCCGTAGAAGAGGAATCCTTATCTACCGACCGCATAGGAAAGGCGGCACATAAGCTCCTCCCTATCGCCACGATGATGCAGATGGGATGCCTCGAAGAACTCAAGGCACTGTCACCTGAATACATCGGCGAGATAGAAGAAGCCGAGATCAGAGCAAAACTGAAGGCTGTGATTACGACCTTATCTGCTGCGGTGTCAGACCTGTATGCTTCTTGAAATAGCGGCAGAAGAAACTGACATCGGCAAAATGAAACTCCCAAGCCATCTCCTTGATGCTTTGCGTGGTCCGCTTAAGATGCATCTTGAGCTGCAGAATCACGTATTGGTCGATGATGGTCTTGGGGGTATGCCCCGTCACCTGACTCACAATGTTGGTCAAATATTTCGAGGAGATATTCATCTGTTCGGCATAATAGTTCACATCTCTTGAAATCTTGTAATCCCTCTCCAGCAGCATCATAAACCGATTGAACAATTCTCTTACACGATACGATTTTACTTCATCTGGTCGGTATTGCGGATTGCGCTGAAGATACTCATGAAAACCAATGAAGAACGCCTTCAACTGGCACAAAACCAACTGCGAGATGCAGGTACATTCCGACTGGTCGAAATATACCTTCAATAAGCCAAACATCCCATTGATGATGTTTGTCACCACAGGGGTATCCTGCCTGCAGCGGTCTTCCCGCAAGGAAGAATACACCGTCTGCTCCAGCTGCAAGCTTGCTTCACGAAGCAAGGAAGGATTATATTTCAGGATTTCGGCCTGGAAACTGTTCGCTGTTTGAGGGGATTTGCAATCCCCATTTTCAGTTTGAGGGGATTTGCAATCCCCATTTTCAGTTTGAGGGGATTTGCAATCCCCACCAACCTTCAATTCCACTACATCATTCGGAAAGAGCGTAATCACCGCCCCCTCATAAAGTTCCCAATCCTTATAATTCACATTCAGTCTCGCCTTTCCCTTCCGGCAAATCAATATCGCTCCGTAAGTCAAAACTTGCGGACCCTCCTGCCATTCCTCCAAACCAGAGAGGAAAAGGCTTGCTTCCTGCTGACTACTTAATTCAGATAATTCCATCTACACCTTATTATATATAGAGTTATTATATCTCTTTATTCCTATTTCGGTTGCAAAATTACACAAAATATGTGATATAAAAGAACTATTATTCCCAAATCGTCCATCCGCTGCGAAATATTTAAAGCGATTGTTCGCCCAAAACTCCGTACCTTTGCACCCGAAATTCAAAAAGTTATGATCAATGATTAAGAACATCTTATTTGTAAGCCTTCTGCTTGCAGGAGGAACTCATTGGGCTTCGGCTCAATCACAAACCACAAAAGGGACGGCTGCTTCCTTGCCTGTCAGCAAGAAAGAAAACATGACCATCAGCCAGCTCTTCCAGAAGGTTGAGGATAACAGCAAAAGTCTTCGCACTTCATTATCAGGAGTAGAAGCAGCCCATCTCGGCATCGAAGCATCTAAAAGCAAGAAACTGCCCGACCTCGATGCTTCCCTCTCATTCAGCTACATCGGCAATGCCCTGATTACCGACCGTAACTTCAGCAACGTTCATGGTTTGAAATCCCCACATTTCGGCAACAACTTCGCCTTCCAGGCACAGCAGGTGGTTTACGCCGGTGGAGCCATCAACGCTGGCATCAAACTCGCCGAACTCGGAAAGCAGCAGGCAGAAGTAGGCGTGAAACTCACCCGCCAGCAGATTCGCTTCATCGCCCTCGGTCAATATCTCGACCTCTATAAGATAGACAACCGTATCAAGGTGTATGAAAAGAACATCGAGTTGACCCGTCAGCTCATCGATGACATCAAGGAGAAACAGACACAAGGCATGGCACTGAAGAACGATATCACCCGATACGAGCTCCAGATGGAAAGCCTCAAACTCGGTCTTACGGCGCTCCGAAACAACCGGAGCATCCTGAACCATCAGCTTTGCAATACCCTCGGAATGAACCAGGAAAGCCAAAAGAATGAAGGAAGCCAGATGAACCAGACAAGCCAGGAGATTCAGATTATCCCCGATGCCACTATCGCCGACAAGACCTACGGCAAGGAGGGCGAGGCTTACTGGCAGACGGCAGGCACCCTGAATTCCCCACTCCTAGAGCAAAGCAACAACGCCATCCGCATCGCCAAACAGAAAGAGAAGATAGCCAAGAGCGACCTTCTGCCAAAAGTGGCATTCGTTGCCGCAGACAACTTCGACGGACCTATCCTCTTCGAATTGCCACCTGTTGATAAGAACCTCAACGTCTGGTATGTGGGCGTGGGTGTGAAATACAGCCTCAGCTCTCTCTTCAAGAGCAACAAGCGCATCAAGCAGGCTGCCGTAGAGACCCGACAGGCTAAAGAGGCACATGCCGTTCAGGCAGAGCAGCTTAACAATAATGTGCAGGCTGCCTACGTGCAGTATCAGCAAACCTACGTGGAACTGGAAACGCAGCGAAAGAGCGTGGAACTGGCACAGCAGAACTACGATGTGATGAATGCCCGCTATCTCAGCCAGCTCGCTCTGGTTACAGACATGGTGGATGCCTCCAACCTCAAGCTCAATGCCGAGCTCAGTGAGGTGGATGCCCGCATCAACATCGTCTATGCCTACTATCGCATGAAGTACGTGGCTGGAGAAATTTAATAAAAAACGTGGCAGGAGAAATTTAATTTTAAAAACAGAATTAAGAGTTTTTATCGAAAACTATTATCAAGAGATTATGAGCAAGAAGATTATCAAGAGAATATATAATGTAGTGATTATCCTCCTTTTTCTGGGAGCTATCGGCTGGTGCTTCAGCCATTTCTATCATGGCAGCGATGTGGCTTACACCGACGATGCACAGGTAAACCGCCATATCACCCCTATCAATACCCGTGTACCGGGATTCATCAAGGAGATTCGTTTCAACGACTATCAGCACGTAAAGAAGGGCGATACCCTTGTTATCATCGAGGATGCAGAGTTCCGTCTGCATGTAGCTCAGGCAGAGGCAGGCTTGCGTGGATCCAAGTCAAGTTCTTCGGTAGTTACTGCCAGCATGGGCACCACCAATACCAATGTGCAGACAGCAGCTGCCGGCATCGAGGAGGCTCGTGTGGATATGATGAATGCCAAGCAGGACTTCGACCGTTTTGCGGCTTTGATGAAGAAGGATGCGGTAACCCGTCAGCAATATGACAATGCTTATGCCCGCTATCTGGGAGCCAAGGCACGTTATGAGCAGGCAAGCAGCCGCAAGGCTAGCGCCGCATCAGTTCGCAATGTACAGACCCAGCAGCTCGGCGGTTCCCGTGCCGGAGAGAGCGTGGCTGAGGCACAGCTCAATCTGGCTCGACTGAATCTTTCCTATACCGTAATCGTGGCAACCTGCGATGGTGTGATGGGAAGAAAGGATATTCACGAAGGTCAGTTGGTACAGCCTGGTCAGATGCTCGCCCGCATCGTGGATGACAACGATGTATGGGTGGTAGCCAATTATCGTGAGACTCAGATGGATGGCATCACCGTGGGAAAGAGCGTAGATTTCACCGCCGATGCCATCCCCGGTGTGGTATTCCATGGCAAAGTAGAAGCCCTTTCTGCCGCAGCCGGCAATGCCTATTCCATGATTCCTGTGGATAATGCCACCGGCAACTTCGTAAAGGTAGAGCAGCGTGTGCCTGTTCGCATCGCCCTTACCAAGAACAATGACCCGAAACAGATAGCCCTGCTCCGTGCCGGACTGAACGTAGAGACCAAGGTTCGTATCAAATAGAATGTTCTATAAATTATTAATTATAAAAAATGCCAGGACCTCCAATGCTTCAGGGACCCTTCCGGGTTCCTTCGTTCAATGGATATATTCCTCGCCGGTTACAGCCATGGATTTATCTCCTCTTCGCCTTCATCTTCCTGATGTCGAGCGGAATCTATGGAGGAGCCATGAGCCAGGTGATGGGCGAGTACAGTTTGATGAGAGAAGACGTGCTCATGATCATCATGTTCAACG
>OGEX01000117.1_pt1 | contig 24431 bp, 29 predicted proteins | sample 1570791 | NCBI WGS metagenome assembly OGEX01 (sample SAMEA2582023, study PRJEB24529) | metagenome | biome: Human gut stool | place: China | collected 2011
GAATTCAACCTCGTGGCTAGCCGCAGCGCTCAGGCAGCCGTGATCAAGGCAATCAGGGAGGGCAAGACCAACGTGGACATCAACGTTCCAGAAACTCCTGATGGTGGTGGCGATGGAGACGGAACCACTGGCGGCGGAACGCAGGGCGGCGGCAGCAATGCTGGCGGCAGCGGAACTACCGGAACTGAAGGCAGTGGAAGCACCGGTGACCAGGGTACCAGCGGCGGCAATACCGGCGGTGAAGACGGCGGCGGCGACAATGTAAATTTTTAAATCTTGCTTGATGCGGATTGCAAAATCCGCAAAGCTAAAAGAGGTTAGGACGTTTTTTAACGGCGGATTACAAATCCGCCGAAACGCCTAACGGATGCAAATCCGCCGGAACGCCTAACGGATGCAAATCCGCCGGAACGCCTAACGATTGCAAATCCGCCGGAACGCCTAACGGAATTAAACATTAAACACTAAACATTAAACACTAAACACTAAAAGACAATGAAGAAGGATACCTGGAAAATGGTGATTCAGATTGCGATTAGCATTCTCACCGCAATAGCCACTTCGCTTGGTGTTTCAAGCTGCGTGTAAGCTGCAAGGAAGCAGAACGAAAGCAGAACGAAAGCTGCATGTGATTAGTTTTTGAGAAGATTTTATCTATTACAGAGAGTGTGTCATAAGTCTATGACGCACCCTCTTTATTCGTTATACAGGATGTGAAACCTTAGGTATGCAAAAAAAATAGGATCTGTTTCACAACAGATCCTACCACATACTTACTAAAACTAAATTAACCACTAAAAAAACTAATATCTTTATTCCCTATCACTTTAGGGAGATTTTCCTTAAGTATATTTTTATAATCCTTCTTTTTTATATCTGCAAAGATAGAGCTTTTCTGCGAAACGACCAAATTTTCTAGCCTTTTTTTACTAAAAAAAACGAAGAAAGCTCTGTTTTTTGCATTCTTTAAACCTTCGGCCTAATTAAAACTTGTAACCTACCGTAAGCAGGAGCTGATGACGATTGTTATCTACCTTACAAGAAGTAGGGAGATTGTCCAATGTAGCATCATCCTTATTCACATAGCTCATAAACGGATAGAAATCACCCTTCTGGGTAGCATACTGATAAGCTACATCAATATTCAAGTTCTCGTAGTTGAAACCCACACCGCAGGTAAAGCGATTCATCGCCTTCCAGTTGGTATAATCGGTAGAAGTAGCGATATCTACACCATTGCTGCCAATCGACTGATCACGATAGGCATTCTCTCTGAACATCGGTGATACATAGTTGTAACCGAAACGGAGAGAAAGCATAGAGGTTGGCTTGATTTCAGCTCCCACCTTCAATGTACTTACGCCCTTCAGGTTGGCACGGGTATCTGCATTCATCGCATCATCGCTGCTGCTTGACTCGTAATAATCACCCCAGTAGTAATCGTAGTAACCGCCATCCTTCACGCGGTTGTCCATGTGGTCGTACCAGGCATACTCGTAGGTTGCACCCAGGGCAAGATAGTTGCCCACGGTATGACCCATGCTGACACCCACCTTCCAAGGAGTGTTCAAGCGGAAGTCGTAATCCACAGTCTGTCCCTTATCACCCTTTGTATAGCAAGGCACATTGACGATATTGCCAGCTGCATCCTTATCCTGGAAAGTAGCTGGTGCTTCACCACCATACATACTCAGATCGTGGGCTGCGCTGAGCGAGAGATCATAGAACACAGGAGAATTGACGTAGGCACCGATACGGAAAGGAGACTCCTCTACCGGACGGAAGATGATACCAGCCTTCACGTCATATCCAGTACCCGTAATCTTGATCTGCTCGTAGGAATCGCTGAAGTTGCCATCCACTAGATTCTCTGCATAGAGGGAATTACTGTTGTAATGAACATCATGCAAACCGATGGTAAGACCGAGCCATACTCTATTGCCGATAGAACCACTGATGTTGAAATCGTAGCTGCCGATGTAGCCATGCTGATATTGTCCGAAGAGATAAGACTGGGCTTCGGCGTAAGACAAATAGCCATTAGAGGTGAGGCTAAGCAGACCATTCTGATACTTGCCACTATTATCCTTGTAACCGCCAAAGTTTGCATCTACGGCACTCCATCCATCCACACCCTCTGCATTCTTGGCTGCAGTCAACTTGTTCTGCGAAGCCTTCGTAAGAGAATTGGCTGCGTTGAGGAGCTGTCCGAAGTCGGTACTCTTATGATAATTGAACGCAAGATTGAGCGCACTGGAGTTTCTCATCTTCGTTGACCAGACGATGCCTACCTGATCGAAGGTTGGATGACTCTTCTTGCCCTTGATATCTATGGTAGAATTGCCAAGGGAAATGCTGTTGTCTGCACCGCTCTGGGCGATGACGCCGGCAGTGAGGCTGATCTGATTCTTGCGGAAAAGACCCACACCGGCTGGGTTGGTGCTGATGGTGGAGATGTCGGCTCCCAAGGCCTCCATCGCTCCACCCATACCTACATAGCGGGCGGTACCCGTGAGTTGGCTGGCTGCCAACTTGGTATCCTGATAGGTTTCCTGCGCAGCGGCACTCATGGAAGCCACGAGCGCACTGGCAAAAAGTATATGTTTTAAATGATTCATATTATTTCTAATTTTAATTGTTTATAAAGCTTTTGCCCTTCAGGGCGTTTATCGGCGACCTCCGAAGCTGCCGCCGCCTGAGCGTCCGCCACCTCCAAAGCTGCCACCACCGGAACGACCGCCGCCAAAGCTGCCACCTCCGCCTACACTGCCGCCATTACCAAAGCTGCCGCTGTTGCCGAAGCTGGAATTATTGCGCGTTCCGAAGTTGGAGTTGTTGTTGAAACCATTGTTCTCACGGCGCTGACCGAAGCTGCGGTTGGAACCGCTTCTGCGGGTATAGGTATTGTTATTGCCCTGCGACCCGCCATACACATATCCATGAGAAGCATCGATGCGTCCCGGATTGTTATATCGCTTGCCACCGGCAAAACCGCCATAGCTTACATGCCCAATCATCGGGCCACCCCAGTACCAAGGGCCATACCAGCCACCCCAGCCATAATACCATGGGTCGTACCAGCCACCATACCAGCCGGCATAACCATAATACCATGGATCATACCAAGGATCAAACCATGGGTCGTACCAGCCCGTATAGTAGCCGTATCGCCAAGGATTGTGCCAGCCCCACATGCGGGAGCGCCAATAGTATGGACCATAGCCATAGTAGCCATAGAACCAAGGATCGTAGTAGCCATCCCATCGGCTCATTCTGCGGGTATTGCCGAAATCCTCCTCCTCGTTGATATACTTCTGGGCGAAGTAAGCATCATCGTAGATGCTGTCGGGTGCCACCCCCTTGCCTACATGAAACTGGATGATATCGTTACCGAGTGAATCAGTACCCACTTTCTCGTAATGGCTCAGGAATCTGCCACCACGGTTGTACTCATCCACATTCCGGTTGCTGCCGCTCCAGAAGAGGGCATAGATACTGTCGCGGCGTGCCTGCTGAGCCTTGTACTCACGCAGTAACGCAGCTTTTCTCTCAGCCTTCTCCTTCGCCTCCTTCTTCGGATTGAAGTAGAGGTCGTCGTCCTGTGCCATCGAAGTGAATGGCATTGCGGCTGCCATCAGGACTGCAAGAAGATACATTTTCTTCATTGTATATTTCTCCTATCTTTTTCTGTTCTTTATGCAAAAATATCACTTATTTTGATGCAAAATTACAGAATTTCCCTAAATAATAGTAGGTTTTCCCCTATTTTTTTATAATTTTGCAGAAGATTTAAAGGATTTCAAACTTTTTAGAACATCCGTAAGCATTTTTAGGACAAAATCAATAGAAAAAAGACATGAAATATTTAGTAGCGACATTCAATATCGAAACATCGGCCGACTTGATGCAAGCCTGCCAGGACTTGCTCGCCGACGGTGCTGCCGAGGCTGGATTCGAATCGTTTGAAGAAACCGAAACGGGGATGGAGGCATACGTGCAGAAAGACCTCTTCGACAAGGAGGCGCTGGATGCCTACATCGCCGACTTCCCTATCATGGACACCCAGATAACCTACGACATCCAGGATGCCGAAGACAAGGACTGGAACCAGGAATGGGAAGAGCAGGGCTTCGACCCTATCTTCGTGGGCGACCAGGTAGTGATCTACGATGCCAAGCATCCGGAACTTTATCCGGACACCAGCAACCGTCCCGACATCATCGAGATCGGCATCGAAGCAAAGCTGGCCTTCGGAACCGGCAACCACGAAACTACCCGTATGATCATCGCACAGCTGCTGAAGATGCCAGTCAAGACCAAGCGCATACTAGACTGCGGAACGGGTACGGGCATTCTGGGACTCACCGCCTCGAAACTCGGCGCCAAGGATGTGGTGGGCTACGATATCGACGAATGGAGCGTGGAGAATGCCAAGCACAATGCCGTACTGAATGGCGTAGATAATATGGAAGTACTCTTCGGAAACAGCAGTGTACTGAACCACGTGAGCGGTGTCTTCGACGTGGTGATGGCCAACATCAACCGCAACATCCTGCTGGAAGACATGAAACTCTTCCGCAGCGTGATGAATATGGGCGGCACACTGATTCTGAGCGGTTTCTACGAGGAAGACGTGCCAGTATTGCTGGAGAAGGCAGATGAGCTGGGACTGCACGAGATAACAAGACAGGTAGATAACAACTGGACCTGCCTGGTGCTGGGAGCGTAAAACCAACAATAAAGAATAAAAACAGCAGAAAAAAAATAAAGCTTGATCTTTCCCCCTTGGAAAAATCAAGCTTTATTCTTCTTCATCATTATCCCACAATTTCTTATCCTTGTCATTGCTGCCGATGCAAAGCTGGCGCAGATCGTAGTAGCTGCCGTTGTAGATATCGAAATCCACATAGCCCTTGATGCCCGGAAGCTTTCCTGCATCCGTATGCTGCCAGAACTTCCACTTGCCCTTGTACTGCACCTTATCTACATAATAATGCGCTATCCAGTAAGGATAGTCATCGAAAACGGGCGCGCTGAGATACTGCTCCTTAAACTTGTAATAGGTATAGATGATCGGTTTCACATGATACCTATCCTCTACGATATGCAGCCACGTGAGCACATCACGCTGAAAATCCTCTACACTCTTGTCATCAGGCTTATGCTCGATGTCGAGCACGGGCGGAAGATCGCCATCCGTAAGATGCACCTGCTCCAGAAAGTAATACGCCTGTTCGCGAGCCGTAGATTTATTGCTCCAGAAATGATACACGCCACGGATGAATCCATAGTCGCGAGCCTGATTGAAGTTCTCGCGGAAATTCTCATCCAGGCGACTGGAACCCTCGGTACTCTTGATGATGACAAAGCGCACAGGACAACCCTTGATCATCGCATTGTTGAGCTGCTCCCAGTCTATCTTGCCCTGATAATGAGAGATATCAATGCCATGAATCTCGTAGCCTTCAGGATACACCTCATCGCCATAGAGGGCACGCCATCTGAAACCGGTTGGACCGACGAAGAAATGGTAGAACAGGAAAACATACAGCACTACTACCGCCGTTCCACCAATCCACCATGCCAATCGGGGATAACGCAGAAAAACAGAAGACGAACGCCTTCTGCCACCAGAGCCCCCACGCCGAGAAGAAGTCTTCCTTCTCGCCACAGTACCCTTTTTTTGTGAAGAAGCCGTTCGTCTTGTTGACATATAATAATATGATTATTTCTTATTACTTAGCCTGCTCCAACTGGAGAGTCTTTGTGGTCTGATCGCAAACCTCAGATGGACCCCAGTACTGGATAGGACCTGGATATACATAAGATGTCTCCTTAGCCCACTGCTCACGCTTAGAAGCGAAGAACTTGAATGGAGCACCGTCGAGCTCTACGAGAGCCTTGCGGATAACTGGCTTGTTGGCACCGTTACGACGCTCGATGTTCATCATCATTGTGATAGGCACACCACCGGCAATCCACTCAGCTGCAGGAGCTGTTGTATTCTTGATGATTGACATGTAACCAGTCTTGCCGTTAGCGATGAGGCGAGATGCGTTGAAACCGAGTGAGTAGCAGTAGTCAGCATCGTAGTTAGAAGGAGCTGCGCAACGTCCCTCGTAACCGAAGAAGTGGTGCTGAGCTGAGAACTTACCAACATACTTACCCTCCTTCTTCCAAGCAGCCAACTTGTCAGCTACCATGCGAGAGAGCAACTTCTCTGTCTCGATGAGAGAAACCTGTACGTTTCCGTGAGGGTCACGGTCGAGGCAGAGCTGGCGAGCTACGTCTGCTGGCAATGACTCCAATACAGCGAGGTTATCCTTAGCGATAGCACCCTTAACGAATGCGATCTGCTCCTCAGCGCCAGCAAACTCACGGCTCTCGCCTGTTGCAGGATCTGTAAGAACCTCGTTCAACTCTGCGATAAGCTTCTTGATAGCAGGGATGAACTCGATCAAGCCCTCTGGGATGAGAACAGTACCGAAGTTGTTGCCATCAGCAGCACGGTCAGCTACAGCTGTAGCGATGTATGTTACAACATCATCAAGAGACATCTCCTTAGCCTCTACCTCCTCAGAAATCAGGCAGACGTTTGGCTGAGTCTGGAGTGCGCACTCAAGAGCGATGTGAGAAGCTGAACGACCCATCAACTTGATGAAGTGCCAGTACTTGCGTGCAGAGTTACAGTCGCGCTCGATGTTACCGATGAGCTCAGAGTATGTCTTGCAGGCTGTATCGAAACCGAAAGAAGTCTCAATCTGCTCGTTCTTCAAGTCACCGTCGATAGTCTTAGGGCAACCAATTACCTGAACGCCATACTTCTTGGCAGCATAGTACTCAGCGAGAACGCAGGCGTTGGTGTTAGAGTCGTCACCACCGATGATAACGAGTGCCTTGATACCGAGCTCACGGAGAATCTCGATACCCTTCTCAAACTGGTCTTCCTTCTCCAGCTTGGTACGGCCAGAACCGATGATATCGAAACCACCAGTGTTACGGTACTCGTCCATAACTTCAGGAGTAATCTCCATATACTTGTGATCAACGAGACCGCCAGGACCGAGGATGAAGCCATAGAGCTTGTTAGCTGGGTTGAGAGACTTCACACCGTCGAAGAGACCAGAGATCACGTTGTGACCGCCAGGAGCCTGACCACCAGAAAGGATAACACCTACGTTGAAAGCAGGAAGTTCCTGAGCCTCGCCAGCCTCGAAAGTAATGACAGGCATTCCGTATGTGTTAGGGAAGAGAGCCTTGATTTCTTCCTGGTTACCTACTGACTGAGTTGCTGCACCCTCAACTGCCTTTACAGGACCCTGAAGCGCCTTTGGCAACTTTGGCTGATAAGCCGCTCTTGCAATCTGCAATGCACTTTTTTCCATAATTCTTTTATTAATATTTAATTAGTTGAAACTTCAAAAACACTGCAAATTTAAGGTTTTTCTACGAGATACGGAAAGAAAAATGCTAAAAATGAGTTAATATCGATATTTTTTTTGATTTTCTATTGCTTTTCCAAAGAAAATGATTATCTTTGAGCCAATGTTTTTAACCAATTATTAATTTAGAAATAAGAATTATGGCTAACAAAAGAGATTTAAAACGCACTATCAACTACATCACCAGCGAGCTTTTCGCTGAGACTGTAGCAGCGTCTTTGTACAATGGAAAACCTTCTCAGGAGGACGTAGATGGCATCCTTTCATCTATCGTAATGGTCAATAACGACTTCATCAAGCGCGTTTCTCACCCAGAGCCTGGCATAAAGCCGGGAGCATACTATCAGAACCTGATTCATGACTTTAACAAGCAGGTGAGCGAGATTATCGACCAGATCTCCAATATGGGATAAGCCCCAAGAAACGGAGAAGAACATCCATTATACCTATATAATATATAGATAACAGATTAAAAAGCAATGATCAAGGACATCTGTCAGTGGATATTATACAAGCGAATGGGATGGAAGAAGGAAGTAACCATCGACTTTCCCAAGAAGTACATCATCTGTCTTGCACCACACACCAGCAACTGGGACTTCCTGATAGGACAGCTCTACTCCAGAGCTGAGAACATCAAGAGCAACTTCCTGATGAAGAAGGAATGGTTCTTCTGGCCGCTGGGACCTATCTTCAGAAAGATGGGAGGCGTACCGGTGTGGAGAAGCAAGCATACCAGCATGACCGACAACCTGGCCGAAGAGGCTAAGAAGCGCGAGAGTTTCGGTCTCTGCATCACTCCGGAAGGTACCCGCTCGCTCAACCCGGAATGGAAGAAGGGATTCTATTTCATCGCCCTCAAGGCAGGCATCCCTATCCTACTCTACGGCGTGGATTACGAGAAGAAAGTGATACAGTGTACCAAGATGATCATCCCTTCGGGTGATGTGGAGAAGGACATGCGGGAAATCAAGCTGTACTTCAAGGATTTCAAGGGAAAGAAACCTGAGAAGTTCTCTATCGGAAATATCGACTGACAAGCAAAAAGAAAGGAGTGTCGCCCCCCAGGCTGAAAGGCAGGGGTGCGACACTCATCATAGAAGAAAGTGAAAAAAACGAGTTTTATAAAATATGGGCTGATAAGCAGTCTGCTTATCTCTTCCGGATTCATGCTGCAGGCATTCGATGAGGGAAACAGTCATGCATGGGGAAACATCGAATACGATGAAGATCCGTGGGTGTTCAATGCCTCACGCCCCTACTTCGTGACTGCCGGACTGCAGAACCGGCATCTCTCACTATGGGCATCGCACGGAAGATACTGGGATGCTGAAAGAGGATGGAAATGGCAACGTCCTAACCTCTTCTGTACTACGGAAGACCTCTTTACCCAGACCATTGTGGTGCCTTATCTCATCCCGATGCTGGAAAATGCCGGTGCCATCGTCTTCACTCCCCGTGAACGCGACTGGCAGCAGCAGGAGATTGTTGTGGATAACGATGACAGACACTCTATCTCCTACCAGGAATTCGTGAATGGCAAGAAATGGAAGAACTGCGACTCCCTGGGATTCGCCAACCTCCAGGCTTCCTATCAGGATGGAGAGAATCCGTTCCAGATGGGTACCGTGAGACAGGCGAAGGCTACCAAGCGAAAGAAGAACAGCCTGGTAAGCTATCAGCCTAACTTCCAGAAAGAGGGAAAATATGCCGTTTATGTAAGCTACCAGACACTGCCCAAGAGTGTACCCGATGCCAAATACATCGTCTATCACAAGGGACAGGCTACAGAATTTACCGTCAACCAGCGGATGGGTGGCGGCACATGGGTATATCTCGGCACCTTCGAGTTCGACAAGGGATGCAATGAGTTCAACCGTGTGGTCTGCACCAATCAGGCTTCACGCAGAGGTGTAGTAACCACAGATGCCGTACGATTCGGAGGCGGTATGGGCAACATAGAACGCGGCGGATTCGTAAGCGGACTGCCCCGCTGCCTGGAAGGAGCAAGATACTACGCCCAGTGGGCTGGAGCACCCTATAGCGTGTATGGCGGAAGAAAGGGTAAGAACGACTATGCCGATGACATCAACACCCGTTCGATGATGACCAACTGGCTGGGAGGCGGCAGCGTATATATGCCGGCAATGGACGGCAAGCGCGTGCCGATAGAGCTTTCTCTCGCCCTGCACAGCGACGCAGGATACAATCCTGACGGACAATCCACCTGGGGCGCACTCGCTATCTGCACCACCGACTTCAACGATGGTATGCTGAACAGCGGCATTTCAAGATTTGCTTCAAAGGATTTCGCTAAGGCTTTGAGAGATAATCTTGTAGAAGATATGACCAACACCTTTGGTTCGTTCGGAAAACGCTATCTCTGGGACAGAAACTATTCGGAGACCCGACTGCCGGAAGTACCATCGGCAATCATCGAAATGCTCTCTCACCAGAGCTTCCCGGACATGCGCATCGCACAGGATCCGATGGGCAAGTTTACCATCGCCCGCTCCATCTACAAGACCATTCTCAGATTCGTGAGCAGCAACCATGACGAACCGTATGTGGTGCAGCCTCTGGCACCCAACCACTTCAGTGTGGAGGTGGATGAACTGGGCTATGCCAGCCTCACCTGGAATGCGCAGCTTGACAAGACGGAACCTACCGCCAAGCCAACCAGCTACATCGTTTATCAGGCAGAAGGCAAAGGCGGATTCGACAATGGTACGATGGTTCGCTCCAACATCTACAACGTGAAGCTGGAGCCAGGCAAGCTCTACAACTTCCGGGTGGCAGCTGTAAACCAGGGCGGCGAGAGCTTCCCATCAGAAACCCTCTCGGCACTCTATAACCCTACTGCCACCAACAAGATTCTGATCGTGAACAATTTCCATCGCCTTGCCTCACCGCAGGTGGTAGATAACGACAGTATCCAGGGCTTCGACTTCGACCAGGACCCAGGCGTAAGCTATGGTCTGACGGCGGGCTGGAGCGGCAAGCAGCGGGTATTTGACATCCATAGAATGGGTATCGAATCATCCAGCGGACTGGGATACAGCGGCAACGAAATGATAGGACAGTTTGTAGCGGGCAATGACTTCAACCATACCGTGGAGCATGCCCAGGCTATCGCTTCCGGCAACAAGTACAGCATCGCCAGCTGTTCGAGCGAAGCCATCCTTTCGGGAAGAGTGAAGATGACCGATTATCAGGCAGTGGACCTCATCAATGGTCTGGAGCGTTACGACGGTTATACCCACCAGTACTACAAGACCTTCACCCCAGCCATGCAGAAGCGTATCAAGTACTATGCCCTCAACGGCGGAAAACTGCTTGTGAGCGGCTCCTACAACGGCAGCGACATGCAGGATGAAGAGGAGAAATCATTCATGGGCGCTATCCTGAAAGTAAACTATGAGCCTACCGGCACCAAGTTTATCGTGCAGGATGTCAATCCGGAAGATTCCACCATTACCGAGCGAGACAGTATCGTTACCACATCGCCAACGGTAAGCGGACTGGGCAAGGAGTTCAGCTACTATCATTCGCTGAATGCCAAGCATTATGCCGCCACCCATCCGGAAATACTCAAGCCAATAGGCAGCACAGCCTTCTGCGCCATGCGTTATCTTACGGGAACCAGCGCAGCAGTTGCCTACAGGAGTACCAGCTACCGCACCTTCACCATGGGATTCCCACTGGAGTGCATCAGCGATGAGAAAACCCGCTACAGCATTATGCAGGGTATTCTGAAGTTCTTAACAGAATAAATTTAAAATCAATAAAATATGTATAAGATTCAAGCAAACCAGTCTGGTACACGCTCTATCGAAGTGAGCGACCAGCATTTAGAGATTATTGACAAGTATCAGTTGCTCCGCAACCTCGTAGATAGCAATGGCATCATCGACGAGGAAGTGCTCGACAAGTTAAGATTCAACGTCCGTTCTCTTCTGGAGAGCAGCGACATCAAAGACAAGGAGTTGCTCGACCTCTGCCTCGACGTAATCTACAACCAGAATATGAAGGCACTCGGTCTTCACAACCTCGTATTGCTCTACGTAGATTGGAAGGACAAGAAGGATGCACAGGAAGCAGCTGAGGCTGAGCAAGATGCAGTGAATGACTAAAGTATATTGAATGGATTATAAGTTAACAGATTTTCTCCCAACAACCAAGAAGGAGTGCGAACTCAGAGGATGGGACGAGCTGGACGTCATCCTCTTCTCGGGTGATGCCTACGTAGATCATCCATCCTTCGGACCGGCTATCCTCGGAAGAATCCTGGAGGCTAACGGCTATCGCGTAGCCATCGTGCCTCAGCCCGACTGGCATGGCGACTTCCGTGACTTCAAGAAGCTCGGTCGCCCTCGCCTCTTCTTCGGCGTATCTCCGGGAGCAATGGACTCGATGGTAAACCGTTACACGGCCAACCGCCGTATGCGCAGCGAGGATGCCTTCAGTCCTGACTCCCGCCACGACATGCGTCCCGACTATCCGTCTATCGTCTATACCCAGATACTGAAGAAGCTCTATCCCGACGTACCTGTGGCACTGGGCGGTATCGAGGCATCACTGCGCCGCATCAGTCACTACGACTACTGGAAGGATGAGCTCCGCAAGTGCATCCTCTGCGATTCGGGTGCCGACCTCATCCTCTATGGCATGGGCGAACGATCTATCGTGGAACTTGCCAACGCATTCGCCGAAGGCAAGACCATGGACCAGATTCACGAGATGCCTCAGGTGGCTTTCTACTGCAAGGAGAAGGACATCCCTGGCGGATTCAAGGAGGATGACATCATCCTGCATAGCCACGAGGAATGCCTGCATAACAAGAAGGGACAGGCGGAAAACGTGCGCCATCTGGAGGAAGAAGCCAACAAGATGCATGCCCAGCGCATGATTCAGGAGACGGACGGCAAGTATGTGGTGGTGAATCCACCATTCCCGCTGATGACCACCGAAGAGCTGGATGCAGCCTTCGACCTGCCTTACACCCGTCTGCCTCATCCTAAGTACAAGGGCAAGACCATTCCGGCATACGAGATGATCAAGTTCTCCGTGAACCTGCATCGTGGCTGCTTTGGCGGTTGCTCATTCTGTACCATTTCGGCACATCAGGGCAAGTTCGTGGTTTGCCGAAGCAAGGAGAGCATTCTGAAAGAGGTGAAGAAAATCATCGAGATGCCTGATTTCAAGGGCTATCTGAGCGATTTGGGAGGTCCTTCAGCAAACATGTATGGCATGCACGGCAAGAACCAGAAAGCTTGCGAGGTATGCAAGCGCCCATCGTGCGTGAACCCTCAGATTTGTCCGAACCTGAACACCGACCACAGCAAGCTGCTGGAGATCTATCATGCCGTAGATGCCCTGCCGGGTATCAAGAAGAGCTTCATCGGTAGTGGTGTGCGCTACGACCTGCTCCTACACAAGAGCAAGGACGAGAAGGTGAACCAGGCGGCAAGGGAATATACCCGCGAGCTGATCACCAAGCACGTGAGTGGCCGACTGAAGGTAGCACCGGAACATACCAGTCCAGAGGTATTGAAGTTCATGCGCAAACCATCGTTCGATCTGTTCTACGAGTTCAAGCGCATCTTCGACAAGATCAACAAGGAAGAGGGTCTCAACCAGCAGATCATTCCATACTTCATCAGTTCGCATCCGGGCTGTCATGAAGAGGATATGGCTGAACTGGCAGTAATTACCAAGGGACTCGACTTCCATCTGGAGCAGGTACAGGACTTCACTCCTACCCCAATGACGATTTCTACGGAAACCTGGTACACGGGATACGACCCATACACCTTGGAGCCTGTATTCAGCGCCAAGACACAGAAGGAAAAGCTTGCCCAGCGCATGTTCTTCTTCTGGTACAAGCCAGAGGAGCGTCGCGCCATTGAGAGCGAACTTCGCCGAATAGGCAGAGCGGATCTCATCGACAAGCTATACGATAAGAAGAGCTTTGGCGGAAATCATGGCGGAGGTTTCAAGGGTAAGAAGACCAACTTCGACGACAAGGCGATTGGTTCTACCTATGACAATCCGGGCGTGGGCAGAGGAGCCAAGGGCAAGCGTGGTACCGGCAGAAATGCAGCAGAGCCAAATGGCGGAAGAGGCCGTGGCAGAAATGCAGCAGACCGCTTTGCGCCAAAGGGATATGGCAATGTAGGATGCTATGATGAGGAGAAATACCTCAATGAAGGTCGTCCTTTGAATGGTAAATTTTCAAGAAACGGTCATGCTCAGCAAGGCAGAGGAAATAATACTCCGCAGGGCAGAAGCAACAACGCCAATGCTAATATCCGCGATGCAGTAGCCGCAGCCAGAGCCGAGCTCCGCAATCAGAAAGAGCAAGGTGCCGGCTTCTTCAAGGACAAGAAGAAAAAGAGTTTCAATCCTAATTTCGACACCGACAACCACAATCGCAAGAACCGCTATAACAGCGGAGACAAGAACGAGCGTGGCAGCGGACGTGGAAACCAGGGAAGAAACGAAGGAAGAGGCAGGAGAAAATAATATGATATTAATAAAAAAATCGCCGTTTATCTCGAATATGAGATAAACGGCGATTTTTTTATTAATATTGTCTCAACGCCCCGAGCAACTCAGCATTCTCTGTCTTGTTTCCGATGGTGATTCTCAGACAGTTGCCGCAAAGCTGAACCTTATTGCGGTTTCTTACGATGATGCCCTGTGCCACCAGATAATCGTAGATGGCCTGCGCATCAGTTACCTTTACCAGGAAGAAGTTGGCATCCGTAGGATAAACCTTCACGGTGATAGGCAGATCCAGGAAGGCAGCCATCACCTTCGAACGCTCCTGAAGGATGTTCTTCACCCACTCATCCACCTTCAGCGGATTCTTCAAAACCTCAAGTGCCTGCTGCTGGGTAAGCAGGTTCACATTATAAGGATACTTCACCTTATTGAATATATCAATAATCTCCTTGCTGGCAAACGCCATACCCAGACGAAGCGCTGCACAACCCCATGCCTTACTCATCGTATTGAGCACGATGAGATTAGGGAAATGCTTCAGCACACCACGGAAGGTGCGCTCGGAAGAGAAATCACTATAAGCCTCATCCACGATGACAATACCATCAAAGAGACGAAGCACCTCTACAATAGCCTCGCGATTGATGTGATTGCCCGTCGGGTTGTTAGGGCTGCAGAACCATACCACCTTGGTATTCTCATCGCAGGCATCAATGATCTTCTCGGCAGAAATCTGATAGTTCTCATCGAGCAACACAGAGCGATACTCCACATCGTTGACATCAGCACACACCTCATACATACCGTATGTAGGAGCGATGGCTACCACATTATCCTTGCCAGGGCGACAGAATACACGGTAAACCAAGTCAATGGCCTCATCCGAACCATTGCCCAGGAATATCTGGTCTTCAGCTACCCCCTTGATCTTACTCACCTGCTTTTTCAGTTCCACCTGCAGTGGGTCAGGGTATCGGTTATAAGGGTCATTATAGGGATTCTCGTTGGCATCGAGGAAGACGCGGGCATTTCTGCCAGCGAATTCCGTGCGTGCGCAACTGTAAGGTGCCAAGTTCCAGATGTTTTCTCGGCACAAGTCTTTTAAATCTTTCATACCTTACTTTTATTTTAGACTTTTTACTCTCAATCTCATGGCGTTGGCATGTGCCTCCAACTGCTCGTTCTCCGCCATCGTCACCACAGCATCACCTATGTTACGAATACCTTCTTCCGTGAGATGCTGGAAGGTGATCTTGCGGTTGTAACTGTCGAGATTCACGCCATTGTAAGCCAGTGCATAGCCATGGGTTGGCAGGGTATGATTGGTACCGCTGGCATAGTCACCGGCACTCTCACATGCATAGTTGCCCAGGAATACGCTGCCCGCATTCACCACTTTCTCTGCAAGCTGCTCGTAATCAGCAGTTGCAATGATGAGATGCTCAGGGGCATAGGTATTGCAGAGATCGATGGCTTCCTCTTCGTCCTTCACAAGGATGAACTTGGAGTTGTCCAATGAGGTCTGCGCCATCTCCTTACGTGGCAACTGTTCCAATTGCACTTCCACTTCCTTCTTCACATCTTCCAAAACCTTTTCGGAGGTAGTGATGAAGAAAACCTGTGAGTCGAAGCCGTGCTCAGCCTGCGATAAGAGGTCGGCAGCCGCAAAGACAGGGTTGGCTGTTTCATCAGCGATGAGACAAACCTCCGAAGGTCCTGCCGGCATATCGATAGCCACATCGTGGAGAGAAACCTGCTGCTTGGCAGCCATCACAAACTGGTTGCCCGGACCGAAGATCTTATAAACCTTAGGCACACTTTCTGTTCCGTATGCCATCGCACCGATGGCCTGCACGCCGCCAGCCTTGAATATCTTGCTTACGCCAGCAATTTTTGCCGCCATCAGGATAGCAGGATTCACCTTACCCTCCTTGTTAGGAGGCGTGCAGAGAACAATCTCCTTGCAACCGGCAATCTTGGCAGGAGTGGCGAGCATCAATACGGTGCTAAACAAAGGTGCAGTACCACCAGGGATATACAATCCCACCTTCTCTATCGCCACGCTCTTCTGCCAGCAGGTGACACCAGCACAGGTTTCCACCTTCTTACCCTCAAACTTCTGGCTCTGATGGAATGCGGCAATGTTATGATGGGCGAGGTGCAAAGCGTCTTTCAGTTCTTGAGAAACCATTTTCTCAGCCTCTTCGATTTCAGCTTCAGTCACAGCCAAAGAATCGAGATGGGCATGATCAAACTTCTCCTCGTAACGCTTCACGGCTTCATCGCCATGGTTCTTCACATCGTCGAGTACACCTTGTACGGTCGCATTCAACTGCGATACATCCAGGTGTGGGCGTTCTACAATCTCGCTCCATTCCTCCTTTGCAGGATACTTTATTACCTTCATTCCTTATTATACTTTGAAATTTATTAATACATTGAACTTTGCAAACAGTTCAATGTTACAATATCATCTTTTCAATTGGTGTCACCAGGATGCCCTGTGCACCGAGTTCCTTCAACTTACCGATGATCTCCCAGAAACGCTTCTCATCGAGCACGGTGTGGATAGAGCACCACTCTTCGTCTGCCAATGGGATGATGGTAGGGCTCTTGATACCTGGCAATACCTGGGTAATCTCCTCGACCTTCGCCTTAGGGGCATTCATCATCACGTACTTCTTGTCCTGGGCAGAGCGTACAGCCTCGAAGCGGAACAGCATCTCGTTGAGAATCTGATGCTTCTCATCATCCATCTTCCAGTTGCCGATGAGCAGAGCCTCGCTCTTCATCACTACCTCTACCTCGGCAAGATTGTTGCTTACCAGTGTAGAACCAGAGCTGACAATATCAAAGATACCATCTGCCAGACCGATACCCGGGCTAATCTCCACAGAACCAGTGATGACGTGAATGTCGGCATTGATATTGTTCTTCTTCATGAAGTTGCGCAATATGTTAGGATAAGAGGTAGCAATCTTCTTACCATTAAACCACTGCAATCCTGGATAATCAATCTTCTTAGGGATGGCAAGACTCAAGCGGCACTTGCTGAAACCCAATCGGTCGATAATCTGTGCGTTTTCACCACGCTCTACAAATTCATTCTCACCCACGATACCGATGTCGGCAACGCCAGAGGCTACGCTCTGAGGAATATCATCATCGCGGAGATAGAGCACCTCCAGAGGGAAATTACTTGCCTGCACCAGAAGAGTGCGCTTTGAGGCGCTTACCTTGATGTCCGCCTCTGCTAAAAGATTCATTGTGTCGTCGAACAGACGACCTTTACTTTGTACTGCTATTCGTAACATATTTCTGTATTTTGTTTGAAAAACATTGCAAAAGTACATAAAATTGTTAGAATATGTGCATAATTCATGTTAATTGATTAAAAAACTCGAAAAATAGCACATAAAACGGCAAAAAATAAGTAATTTTGCACTAAAAGAGAATATAAGGGATTCTCAGAAAGTAACAATCAGTATCGGATTTTACACCAAAACGTGCAAATTCCGTGCAAATAAAAAAGGAGATACGAACTTATGATTAAGGTATCAATCAAGCTAGATAAAAGACGGCGATTGAATAGCGGTAAGTTTCCGCTCAAATTCAAGGTCGCAAGAAAAGATAGTGCCATTTATATTCCGACAGGCTATGAGCTGAAAGAAGATGAATGGGATGCGAAAAATGAAAAGGTGAAGGGATTGCCCGAGCAGCGAGTAATCAATATGAAACTGATAAAAAGGCTTTCCCTTCTCAATGATAAGATAGTGCAGTTGCAAGAAGAAGGCAAACTGCGCTACTTCTCTAACAAGAAGCTTTCGCTCTATTTATCCAATGATGAGGATGAGCAAGAATATAAGAATCATCTTTTCAAAACTCAGATGGATGCTTTCCTTGCGACTAAGGATAATGAAGGCACAAAGTTGGTCTATACAACAACTGCAAGCAAAATCAGCAACTATTGCGACTATGAATCTTTAAGGTTGGAGGATATAGATATTGAATGGCTTGATGGATTTGTTGAATCCTTGAAAAAGGATAAGAATACAAAGAATACCATTGCTGTAAGGTTAAGGGGTATTCGGGCGGTTCTAAACTTCGCAAGAAAGAAAGGGCTATTGAAGGAATACGTATTCAATATGTATTCAATCAAAATGGAAGAGACCAAGAAACGCTCATTGACGGTTGAGGAACTAAGAAAGCTGCATGATGCGAAGCTTACTCCGCTTCGTGCTAGGCATAGAGATATTTTCTTCCTTATCTTCTATCTCATGGGCATTAATCTAATTGACCTCTCTAGGATAGTGAAGATTGAAAACGGAAGAATAACCTATAGAAGAGCAAAGACGGGTACACTATATAATGTAAAGGTAGAACCAGAAGCCCTCGAAATTATCGAAAAATATAGGGGTAAAGAACACCTTCTAAGCGTATTCGATAGAAAGAGCTCTTATCGCTATTACGATGTATCAATCAATAAAATGCTATCTAAGATTTGTAATAGCATCGGTATTCCCGAAGTTAGTACGTATTGGGCAAGGCATACTTTTGCCACCATTGCTTATGAGATAGGTATCAGTATGGATGTTATCGCTGACTGCCTTGGGCACAAGAGTAGCCATAGAATAACCTCTATATATGTGCGCAAAGACCAACAACTGATTGATGAAGCCAACCGAAAGGTTATTGATTATGTTCTATATGGCAAGAAGGGGTAGAGCTTTCGCCCTACCCTTCCTTATTATTGTAATAACAACTGCTGTTTTATGCCTAGTCTTTTTGCCTCTTTGCTAAAGAAGTCAATTTTTGTTTTTACTTTATCTTTAAACTCCTCGAACAATGCAATTAAAGCCTCTTGCTCGGTATCAAAAAGTGATTCCTCTCTAATTGTATGCTGTTTAGTTCGTTCACAATAGTCGGGTTTGTATTTATAATCTATCCACCAACCAGAAGGGTTAAGCTTATTTCCCTCGTACCAAGATATGTTGCAGCATCCCTTTATAATACAGCGTTGCGGATGTTCAAACCAACTATCTATATACCAAGCAATATCACCATTCTTATATTTTGGAATGGGTCTTTCCTCTTTATTTGTATATTTATATTCTTTCATTTGTTGTACTTTTTATCATTCTTTTTAAACTTCTCAAAATAGAATACTATAGGCTTGTCAAAAGCAGGGTTGAGCAGACCATAAGCGATACTCATGCTTACCTGAAACTTTGCAGCACCTTTAAGCAAACCTTTCGCCTGTTCCTTGATAGCTTCACGGAATTGCCCTATACTCATATCTCGCTTTCGAAAGTTACAAGCTCGGCAAGAAGGCATATAATTCCCCATACTATCCTCACCATGAGAAACGATATACTTACCTTCTTTATCACTCCAACGTGAATAGTTTCCACGATTCTTAGGAATGAAATGGTCGATTTGCATATCTTCGAGTTTTATTTCTCTTCCGCAGTATGCGCAATGATGGTCGTATTTCTCCCAAACTTTGATTCTATCTTCCTTCTTCATAACTATTTTAGTTCACCAAAGTCAAACCACTCAATCTTATCGTAGCACTCGTACAGAACTTCTATACGCTGTGTTCCGTCTCCTCTAGTGACAACCCACACATCATCACTCATCGCTCCGTAGTGAAGAGCCGTAGGATTTACGCCACCTCCACTATATCGGAACATTACCCATTTTCTTAATGGTGGCTTCTCTTCCTTTAAGTCGTGCCATAATGATGCAGCATTCACGTAAGGAACGTTTTCTGTATCGCAATCGGTAACACCAACCTTTTCTGTGCTGAATGTTACTCTATCTAATTCATTGTAATCAACCTCATCTTCATTGCTACAGATATTGAGGTAAATCTTCTTTGGTAAATTCTTTACTTTCATATCACTTAAATTTAATGATAAAAAACTCAGTATCAAGCCACTTGTCGGGGCATAAGCCTTTTTTAGGCTTACCGATGGTGATACTCTCAATCTCCTTCTCAATCCACGGACGTTTTTTTGCGTAACCATGGAAGAAGCGGACGTAAGTGTAGGGGATGAACCTGGCGGTTTTCTTTTCAAGCAACTCTTTGAGCTTGGAATTGCTTATAAGCATATCAAACTCCGGGTGTATTGTTACCTTGCGATATTCATCACTTCCACCGTATTTTGCTTGGATTAAGCGGATTATCCAATACGATTTGATAGCTCTGTATTCCTCAGTCTTTTCGCCAGCCACAATCATATCGAACCACTGCTTGCTGACTGTGAGGGTTAATACTTTCTTTTCCATACGCTACTTCTTTTTAATCACATAAGTTGTATCTTTGTTATCAACCACATAGATACCCAAGGTGTCTAAATGGCAAGGGCAATCTGGGTCGTGAACAATACTATTGCGACTTCGAGAATTACCCCATACCAAATAATGGTGTTCTTTATACCACCATTCATCAGTTGGAGCTATCTGTGCTTCTCTAAGTTTCTTTCTCTGTTCCTCACTACAAGATACAAGCGAAAGAATAGATAGTACTATAAAAATAATCTTCTTCATACGCTATTTATTTTTCTGTTCAACCTTTTCGATAAGAATATCGTTATTTCCCCATTCCGCACAATCATGTATCCAATCTGGGATAAATGTGTGATGCGAACTATGATTTTTGAGCTTATCACTCAATGCAGTTTGTATTCTCATACGCTACTTTTTTTAGTTAAACTCATGGCTTTTGTGATGCGGTGGTCTTTTTTACCAACAAAACCATAGCATATTTTGTACACAAAATCTCTTAATCTTCTGTACCAATAATCACTTGCCGTACTTAGATGACGAGCTTGCTTCATTATCTTTTTTGCTAGTCTAATCTTCATAAGCTTTTACCTGTTAAGTATTCTAACCAATCGGAAAAACGCATAAACCATTTTGGCAGAGGTGCAGCTTTACCAACATACGAGCTTAGTGGAATAATAACAAATCCTGTTATTTTAATATATAGGCAAGCTATAATACACAAAGCTACATAAGGGATTGAGAAAATCATAGCCAATACAATTACTGAATAAAATAATATTTTCTTCATTTCTTACCTTCCTTCCTGTCGAACTTATTGCCAATAATCTTCAAAAGACTTGTGTGGCAAGCATATACATGCACAGTTGCAAACATACCAGCCTTTTCATATACATAACCACAAATATGTCTTTTCCACTTTATCGCTGACACTATACCGCTATCTTCATCGTACAACAGGCATTTTCAAAGATTTCTTTACCATTCTTGTCTTTCAGTCCAGTGAACTGACAGATGGTAGAGGGGTCAATGTCTGGACTTTCCTTTTCTCCAATCATTATACCATAAGGCTTTCCATTTATGCAGATAGGAGTACCTTCTATCCATCCTTTACCATCAAGACGTTTAGCCTTGAACTTGATATTTTCTATTTTCATATTTATATGTTTATATAAAGTCTAAATAGACCGTTGTTTTTACTTTATTAACTTTGTTATTGTTATTGTTATTAAAATAATCACTACCTTTGCAGCGCAAATTAGAAACGAGGTAAACAGCCTCCTGGCGAAATCGCCAATAATAAAAGTCTCCTAGCCCTCCGCTCGAAAGACATTTTCCCCAGTCCAGTGCTGGGGTTTTTCTTTGTATGGCGGCTCCATGCAAGGTGCTCAAAGCAATTCCGCTTTTGAGTATAATGCCAGAAAGGAGGTTGTTGCCTCATATGTTTTCTAATTTGCAAAAGAAAGAGAGTGGTACTGAAGTTTTCTGTTGGTCTCGTCGCAGAAAGGATGGTACTATTGAGTACGCTCATGGTAAACCATTCCACTTCTTTATCAACAAGTAAATCGTAAGCTTACGTTTTAACTCTTTCGGGGAGGTGCTCACTGGAGACACCTCCTTTTTTATTTCAATTCTACTGGCTCATCGCTCCAAGACAATTCTCTTCCGATGAGTTTCTTGATACTACCACAACAAAGAGAAATCTCAGTAAATGTGTCTTTCCAACCATAATAGTTATCTTCGTCCGTCACTCTTATTGGCTTACACATTGAGATAAATTCTCTTCCTTGTTTTGTTACTGCCACCCATGCCATAACTATTTCTCCTCAATTTTTACACCAAACGTAGCACCATCGGCAAATGTGTAGTCTTCCATAACATCACTAAAATTTAATATTACAATATCACCACTAACGTTTGCCATACTCACATCTATATTGCTAACAGATACTATGTTATAGAATAAGTTGTCACCACTCACCCAACCGAACGGCTGATGCTTCTTCATCTCAGTCCAACATTCTTCTACATTGGCAAAAGGGCGAAACTTTACCTCTGGCTTAATGCGATACTCTGTATTATTCCAGTACTCAATCTCCTTCATTTCCGTCCAATCATTCGGAACATCTGTGCCTTCTACAGCACTTGGTTTTGTCCTACACTCAATCACCCTTCCTTCTGCGAAAGCTTGCAGAATCGGATAAAATTCTTTAGCTTGATTTCTGTCCATAATCAATCCTCCAATTCTATGTTATTTTCAGCTGCGTAGCCGTCTTGTGCCTCTTCACAATAACACCCTTCACAAAGCCAGCCTATACCAATGTTATATTCTGAAATGATGTTCTTATTGCAATACTCACAGACAGCATCGCCAAGTTCATTTTGTAATTCTTCTCTTGTCATAATACATTCTTGTTTGTTTTGGCATAACTTTTGCTGTAAATTTAATGGCGATATTGCCAGATTTTTAAATGTACATTTAAGTTATGGTTAAAAAAGTTACTGTTGAAATCTGCCGTAGAGCAGACAATGGGCAAATCTGTACTCGTAATTATGCAGATAAGCACCCAAAGACAACTGTTATTGAACATCGTCAGCGCAAGACGAAGTAAGAATCTCCTCAATCTTTGAGGTAATGTAACCAATAAGATAGGCGTATGCTTCTTCATTCTCAGAACAAGGAGGTACGTCTATCTTATTCATTATCTCACAAGCAGCGTGGTAAATCTCATGCGCCAAAGTACCCTTATCTTTGTTAGTCTTAGGGACATTTGACATCCATAAGATAATATTCCCTGTACTAAGAAGAACTGTTCTTCCAAGGATATTGCTATTAATATTCATTCCTCCAAGAATAGATAGAGCATCTTCTAAACCAAATCTTGAAATCAATTCCTCCTTTAGATAGTCGTAACTTCCAAAGTGAACCATAATGTCTGTATTGTATATGCCAATATTTATTATTTTGTTTACCTTATCCATATTCTCTTTCTTTTTACCCTCTCCCTTTTAGGAGAGATTATATTTTATATTTCTCTTCAACAATTTCAAAATCTACAATGTCAGCATACATAGCTTCCATAATAAGCATACCAAAGTATTTACCTAAATGCCTAGATATATCTTCTGTAGCACAACCTAAGAGTCCAGTATCAATATTAATAAAACTATATCGACAATCAGGGTTATATTTGCCCAAACCTTTATAATCAATATCAGAATAAACACCTACATGAAAAATTTCATAGATAGTTCTTTCACTTGTAAATTCACCAAGTTTTTCATATTTATCTATCTCTTTTGCACCACGATAACAAGTTGAACCTTTTATAACAAGTGCAAAGAAGGGATAGTGACTATATTTTTGACCATCTGCATTCCTGCTAATGTGCATATCATATCCAAGATTGAGTGCCTTTCTGACAATATTCAATTTGAACATAGCAGCAGAAGCTTTACTAATTTCAGCTATGCTATTTACTTTAGAGACAATATCATCATAGTTATAATCAAGCGCATCACAAGCTTTCTTGAAGTTTATAATATCCCTAAAATTGTATATCAATTCTTCTTTAGTAAAGGCTTGAAGTGCCAAATCTTTAAGAGATTCATCACCACTATTATACCACTCTATTGCTTTTTCAAGAGTGATTGTTATATTTCTTTTTACCATATATCTTTCTTTTACCCCTCTCCCTGTTGCAGGAGAGGGTGGTTAGTTACTCCCCAACTTCAACAAACTTTCCGTTTTTAAGTTGATACCAAGTATCAGCCTTGATATTCTCTCCATCAACGTACTCAGTCTTAACACATACTGGAACATCACGTTTCTTTTTATCGCTCCATTTCCATTCTGCCAGCGTTATCCATGAGCCTACCTTTGCTTTGGCTATTGAATTGTTGCCAGCACACATGATAACAGAATCTTCTCCAGTGCTGTCAATCTGAGCATAGTCACCGCTTGAACCAATCTTAGCAGAGTAACCGCTTGAACCAATCTTAGCAGAGTCACCGCTTGAACCAATCTGAGCATAGTCACCGCTTGAACCAATCTGAGCAGAGTAACCGCTTGAACCAATCTTAGCAGAGTCACCGCTTGAACCAATCTTAGCAGAGTCACCGCTTGAACCAATCTTAGCAGAGTAACCGCTTGAACCAATCTTAGCAGAGTCACCGCTTGAACCAATCTTAGCA
>OGEX01000118.1_pt1 | contig 24414 bp, 20 predicted proteins | sample 1570791 | NCBI WGS metagenome assembly OGEX01 (sample SAMEA2582023, study PRJEB24529) | metagenome | biome: Human gut stool | place: China | collected 2011
GTAAGCAAAGATAGCTAATTTTAAAACTTACCAACCAGATATTTCCGCTGAGCCCAAAATATTACCGTTCAAGGTGGAGATAAAAGGTGGAGCAAAAATCTCCACCGAGCCAGAGTCTTTCTCTCTGATTTGCAATATTTTGCGTATCAAGAAAACGTGGTCGGTTTCCTACTTTTGTCCAAACTAAAAACTGTAGGAAAAATGAAAAGAAGTTCATTCAATGTGCTTTTCTTCTTGAAGAAAACCAAGCTGCTGAAAAACGGAGAAGCATCCGTTTGTATGCGTATCACTGTAGATGGTACGCGAGTTGAAAACAACATCCGCAAAAGCATTGACCCGTCTCTCTGGAGTCAGGCTAAGGAATTCGCCAGAGGCAAAAGCCGCAAATCATGTGATCTGAATGCCTATATCGAAAATGCGAGAATCAAGTTACATCAGATTTTTTGTGAGGTGGAAGAACAGAACCAGTCTATAACGGCACGTCTGTTACAGGAAATATTTTTCGGACAGGACAAAGAACCGGAAGCAGTCCGCACCCTTATCGGTACCATGCAGGAGCATAATGACCAATGCCGTGCCCTAGTCGGGAAAGACTATGCCCTGATTACCGTTCGCCGTTATAAAAGCTGCAAGCGCTATCTTGCCGAACTTATCAGACAGAAATACGGAAAGGATGATCTGCCGCTGGCGGAAGTCAACGGTGAGCTGGTACGTGCCTTTGAATTTTATTTGAAGACTGAAAAGGAATGTCAGCAGAATACCGTCATCCGTTATATGAAATGTCTGAAGAAGATTACCAATCTGGCACTGGCCAATGGGGTAAGCATTGAGAATGTAGCCAAAATGCTCGGTCACTCCAATATCAAGATGACGCAGCACTATGCAAGGGTACTCGACAGCTCCATTCTGAAAGATATGAATAATGTAAGGGATGTACTTTCAAATTGTCTGTAGCTTATGAAAAGAGAAATTATCCATATAATGGAGGACGGCAGAATTGTTATTCCTGCTGTCCATCCTGATAAGATTCGTATGGACGAAGCCGAACTCGTCGGCTTGTTCAATGTGGTTGCACCGACTTTACGAGCAGCGAAAAGAAGAATATATAAACTTGAGATATTGCAACCATTCACCGTAGAACAACGTATTCCGTTAAAAGAGGGGTATCAGGTAGTCTATAACCTGGAAATGATATTTGCGCTTGCCTTTCAGATTAACACTTATCCGGCACAACAATTACGTGAGTATATAATAAGCAGACTGTTCCAATCTGAAAAGTCAATGATTATCTGCATGGTGAATGGAAATCATAAGTCATATCTAAAATGCTGATAAATATTGATTTTACTATTTCATGCGGATAATAAGCCGCATTTTTTGCGGCTTCTTATCCGCAAAACTGTATATTTGCAGAAAACGGTGATGCCTATGTATATACATGAACATAAAGAATGGCCTTCCTTTTCGTGGAACAAGGAACTTGTCGGTGAGAAACTGAACAAGGTAAACAAAGCTGTCGGTTATCTGATGGGACGCCTTAGTGTAATCGGTTTTAACGACAAGATGTCTGCCGTAGTTGAATCCATATCTCATGACATCATTGCATCATCAGAAATTGAAGGAGTGGAATTGAACAATGAGCAGGTACGTTCATCTGTAGCCCGCAAACTTGGAGTACAACTACCGAATCCGACCGAATCCTCACAATATAGACGGAGTAGTGGAAATGGCACTTGACGCAACCGTCAATTTCAACAGTCCGCTTACCCATGAAAGACTCTTCGGCTGGCACAACTGCCTGTTTCCTACCGGATGGAGCGGTCCAACGAAAATAGATGTAGCCCGATACCGCAGTGGAGATATGAAAGTTATTTCTGGAATGTTCGGCCGGGAAAAGGTACATTATGTAGCGCCTGCTCCTGAAAGAATAGACAAAGAAATGAATCGGTTTCTGGACTGGTTCAATTCAGATGTACATAACGGCTATGTCAAATCGGCGATAGCCCATTTGTGGTTTGTCTGTATCCATCCTTTCGATGACGGAAACGGACGAATCGGACGAGCCATTGCTGATATGGCACTTTCACAGGCTGAAGACTCAAAGATGCGCTTCTTCAGTATCTCCCATCAGATAAATAAGGATAAAAAACAGTATTACGACATATTGGAGAAAACGCAGAAGGGAGATTGTGAAATTACTGAATGGATTATCTGGTATCTTGACTGCCTGCTCCGTTCCGTCGAGCAATCCGACGAAACATTGTCGAAGGTTCTTAACAAGGCCATATTCTAGCAAACCCATGCCGAAACAGTCCTGTCCGAACGCCAACGTGAAGTCTTGAATTTATATTTGGACGGTTATCCCGGCAAACTGACGGCCAAGAACTGGACAAAACGTGTAAAGGTATCACCGGATACAGCAGCACGTGATATAAAGGATTTGGTAGAAAAGGGTATTCTAATACCCCAGCAGGGGCGGGTCCGAGACGTACTTTACGGAATCCGGGGTAGTGAGTCTATCATTGTCATCCCCATGCCGGAAGATGTATAATTGTTCATCATACAAGCATAAAGGCTGTGTGACATCGGTTTATCCAGACCGGTACACAGTCTTTATGCCTTTCTTTTATTTACTACTCAAATACACTACTGTCCAATAAAAGTTGGCTAATCGGTCTTTGAATTTATTGAAATACAGTCTTTTAAGCAGTATTTTAGAATGAAACGGATTTGAATCGTAGCTTAGCGGTCAAATTGAAGGCCGCTTATGAACCAAGATAAATACGTATTCGCTCAACTTACTGCTTTTCTGAACAGGACTCAGTTCAACAACTTCGTTCGCATCATATAAAATGAATTTATATTCATGCCTCTCTACCCATATAATAATTTAGGTTGCAAAGGTATATAAAAACTATAATATGACATATTTTTATCTATTTTTATTTTACCTACAGTAAGACATTAACCAAATAAATATAAAACAAAAGATCGGGTAGGTCAGCACCCTTACGGGCGCTTCCCCCCCTAAGAACCGTACATGATAGTTTCCCATCATACGGCTCAAGCAATTCAATACTTCTATGAAGCACGCTCATGAAAGTCCTCCTTTCTTGTTAAGAGATTTACAACATGTTTCATGTGCAAGATGCAGTTTGGATATACCATCCACGTTCAGCATCACCGTGCGCCACGGTGTGTCTTTGGTTATGGGTTCTCCGCATAATGGACAGCATTGGTTCTGTCTTTCCCACATGAATATGAGGGATTTCCTTCCTTTCAAACTTTCTTTCATACGAATAAGATTTCTGTCAAGGAAGTAGTCATACCATTCTGCATCATACGGATTTGCATCCCCTTTTATTTGGGGATATTTTGTAATCTTGGTATCAAACAGACGAGTTAGTAGGATATGTGTATTTCCCTTCGGACTGTCTTTTGCGATACCGAAACACCAATCACGATTATTCACACGATGAAAATACCGATTTTTAATCCATCCAAGAGATTTGTTTGAATGGCGTCTGAGACACCATCTCCAAATCATATTGAATATCTTTTGGTCGGTTTTTTTAAAAGTTTCTGAGGCTGCGCAATACCGATAGTACATTGACCATCCCGTCAATATTGGATTCAACATCATAAGTATTTCCTCTTGTTTCACTGCTCTGTGCGATTTCAATAGAACCTTCACCTTTTCGGTAAGTTTCTTTACACTTTTCTTTGACGGTTTTGTCAATAGTGTACCATTATATTTGCGAATATTGAATCCGAGAAAATCAAAACCTTCCGAAACATGGGTTATGACTGTTTTTTCTTCTGACAGTTCCAGCCCTCTTTCTTGGAAGAATTCGACTAGAATAGGTTTTACCTCGTTTTCCAAGACTTCTTTAGATGCACCTGTAATGATAAAATCATCGGCATATCGTACTAAACTCACTTTGGGATTATATGCAACACCATTACGGGTTGTTTGCTTGAATCCCGAAAGAGCCTTTTCGATGCCGTTCAGAGCAATGTTAGCAAGAGTTGGCGATATGATTCCACCTTGTGGTGTACCTTCTTCCGTTGGAAAAACCTCTCCTTTGAAGACAAACCCGCATTTCAACCACTTACGGAGTATTTCTTTATCCATAGGGACATTGTTTAGAAGCCAATCATGGCTGATGTGGTCAAAGCATCCCTTTATATCTCCCTCTAAAACCCACTCAGGTGAGTAAGAACGAGATAAGAGGGTATGACAACGAATCATGGCATCTGCACAACAGCGATTCTTTCTGAATCCAAATGAATATTTGTCCGAAATGGTTTCTGCTACAGGGTCAAGTGCCATTAGGTACAATGCCTGCATTGCACGGTCTGTCATTGTAGGAATGCCCAAAGGACGAAGTTTACCATTACTCTTTTTGATATTGACTCTCTTTAACGGTTGAGGTTTGTAGCCTCTTCTCTTAAGTGTAGCAATGGCTCTGTATTTTCTTTCAGGTGTTGTCCATAATATTTTGTCCACTCCCGAAGTTTTTGAGCCACTGTTAGAGGTCACCCGTTTAACTGCCAATGCCTTGGCATAAAACGAGTGGGTAAGTGTCCATTGCAAAGCTTTCACTTTACCATACTTACCTTCTTTCTGAGCTTTTACAATACGCGCTTGAAGCTTCTTGACCGTTTCCTCCGCCTTGTTCCAGTCTATACTGGTCCAACTTTGGTTTCGGCCAGAAGGCGCACACTTAATATTTCTATTTTCGTTCATTTGCTTTCCTCCTTTAAGAAGTTCTTTAAGTTATCTTGTAAAAGAATTACCTAGTGGAAGTCTGCCCACTTTCGTGGAGGATGATGTTGTCAATGACACACGTGACATTGGCTTAATCCTTATCCATTCCGTTACAGAATGGCATTCGCTTTTTCCACAATCTTATACCTACATACCATTCGGCATTCCTTGCGGTCTGCTTACCCTTTGTGGGAGATATATAGGCTTACCGAGTTCCATGTTGATGCCAAACCAATGGGTTAGGTTCTGTCTCTCAGCCAGCGGTTCTGATGTTCGTGCATTCCCAAAATTCACAGAAATGTCCAACCGCTTTACCTTTTGGTTCAAGCCTATCAGCGTTGTTTGGCTTGTTCGACTTAACGACCTTTAAATAACAGTTCGCTTGCGCTAACCATACCATTGAGCCAAGCCCCCAGACTGCATAACGCTTGCGGTCGTTGAAATTCCCTCACGGTTCATTCTTCCCCTTTCGGGAGGGTTACCTTTTCAGAGCAGCTTAGCACAACTGATGTCGCACCTGCTCTTAGGCTACTATTGACGAAACAATAGGTTTAATCAGAGTTTAACTCAGTTAAACAGCCATCAACATGACTTACTCGTCACACGTATTTTTAATCATAAGTATACAAAAAACACTAATTCCTTCTATCTTTACCCATAATTATTTACTTTTAACTTTCAAACTATGAAAAAACTACTTTTACTATGTGGATTATGTGGTATAATAGGATGCAGCAAAGTCAATGCACAGACTGAACTGAAAGTCCTGCAATGGAACATCTGGCAGGAAGGCACAATGGTTCCCGGAGGATATGAAGCCATTGTTTCAGAAATAGCCCGGCTGGAACCGGATTTCGTAACGTTCAGTGAAGTCCGGAATTACCACCAAACCCGTTTTTGCAACCGTATCGTCACCTCTTTACGAGAAAAGGGAAAAACCTACTACTCGTTCTACAGCTACGACTCCGGCCTGCTCAGCAAACATCCCATCACTGATTCTACCGCCGTCCTCCCTGAAAAGAATGACCACGGCAGCATTTATCGTATGGTAGCTTCAGTCAATGGGCAACAGATTGCCGTATACACAGCCCATCTGGATTACCTGAATGATGCGTATTATAATGTAAGAGGATACGATGGTTCTACATGGAAGGAGATTCCGATTCCAGAAACTGTACAAGAGGTACTGGCCATCAATGATGCCTCTCAACGAGATGATGCAATCCGTGAATTTGTCAAAGCCGCGAAGAAGGATATAGCAGAGGGAAGAATGGTGATACTGGGAGGAGACTTCAATGAACCGTCACACCTGGACTGGACACGAGAGACCAAAGATCTGTATGATCACAACGGCCTGATTGTACCCTGGACTGTACCACTGATTTTGGATAATAACGGATTTGTAGATGCTTACCGTACCCTTTATCCTAACGTACTTGATTATCCTGGATTCACATTTCCATCCGACAATGAGAAAGTCCCTACCCAGAAACTGGCTTGGGCACCTAAATCGGATGAACGAGACCGTATAGACTACATATTCTATTATCCACACCCCCAACTGGAATTAAAAAATGCAGCTATCTTCGGACCCCAAGGCAGTATCGTAAAAAACCAGCGGAAAAAAGAAACGTCTAAAGACCCGTTTATAGAGCCATTAGATACTTGGCCAACCGACCACAAAGGCGTATTCGTAACGTTCTTACTGAAAAGATAAAAATATATTGTTTTTTTCAGGAGAAAGTCTTCCTATGTCTTCTTAAGTCTTCATATGTCTACAAAGCCCCTAAGAGAGTTTTTATCTTCGCACAGGAGACTACTATGTTTTCCTGACGAAAACCCAACGTTTTCCGAACCGAAGACGTTGGGCTTTGCTCAAGGAAACATACAGTCCGGATATTGAAAACATAAATAGTAACTTGTAAAAAATTAAAAGACATGGAAGCACAGTATGATTTTCTCCCCGTACCGGGTACAAAGAACGGTGAAAAGGACCCAAAACTTTACCCTAAGCTCGTAACCAGAGGAGCTATCCCCTTCAGCGACATCATCCGTCAGATAGCCCGTTCTTCCGGATTCAAGGAAGGAACCGTGATTGGAGTAATGGAAGAAGTGGAGAAATGGACATCTTTCTATATTTCCAGAGGAGAATGTGTAGAAATAGGACACATGGCCTATGCGGTAGCTAATCTGAAAGCAGAAAAAGAGGTGACAGATGAAAGCGGGATTCACGCACAAAACATCCGATTCGATAAAGTACGGTTTCGCACAAGCAAAAGCTTCAACCGGAGATGCAAAAGCCAGGAACTTTCGCGAGTCAGGACGGAATGGAAATTCCAACAAAGCTCAGCCCGCTACTCGGAAGAGGAACGACTGCAACTGCTCATGGAGCATTTGAAACAGCATCCGTTTATTACACGAACGGAATACGGTCAACTGACCGGATTGCAAAAATCAAAAGCCTGGAAGGATTTGAACGGATGGGTAAAAAGCAAAATTTTAGGAAGCAAAGGGAAAGCACCTCATAAAATCTATATACTTCCGGAAGAAACTACTTCGACAGCAACCGACGACTCAAGTAACGCACCGGATACCATACAGAAAGAAAGCCTACAGCCAGCACGGTAAAGAAAATAAGCACTACGTCCTCCCAGTGCACACTGACGGGATAGGCGTCGACAATAAAGCTGCCGGCAGCTCCTAAGGAAATCAACCCGAAAGTCTGTTGCAACCAGCAAAGCAGCACACCTAACACAATACCCGACACGGCTCCGATAAAAGAAATCAGACGCCCTTCAAAAAGGAAGATACGCACAATCTGCCGGTCGTTTGCCCCCAGGTTACGAAGCGTAACTACATCGTCACGCTTATCAATAATGAGCATGGACAGAGAACCGATGACATTGAAGCAGGCTATCATCAGGATGAAGGTCAGAAACAAATAGGATATAAATTTCTCTATTTTCATGATACGGAACGTGTCGGCCTGCTGTTCATAACGGTCGAGCACACGGAAGCGTTCACCCAAATGTTTTTCCAGTTTGCGCTTAAAGGCATCTATATCGGTGCCTTCCTTCATTTTCAGGTTAATGGCACTGACTTCGGTAGTGTATTGAAACAACTGTCGGGCAAACTTCAAAGAAGTAAGGATATAGGAGCCATCGTATTTCTCCTGATTCACGGCAAACACCAGTCCGGACGAGAACAGGTTTCCTCCTGTAAAGGAAGCTGCCGGATTGGCCATGTTCACTTTAGCCCCTCGCTTGGGAGCATACACTTCTAACGGATCAAGGAAACGAATGCCAGTACCCAAGGTAGCCAGCAATTGCACACCGGGAATGGCATAGTCCACCACCTCATCATGAAGCAGCAGTTCTCCTCTTCCGAAAAGTATGGTATCAATCGGTGTCAGTTCTTCAAAGTTATCTTCTACTCCTTTTATCACAGCCATGGCCTGACGCCCCTGATACTGCACCAAGGCATTGTCTTCCAACGATTCGGACACCAATGCCACCTCGGGCATCTTCCGAATAGCAGCGATATCTTTATCCTGTCCGTCGAACACTTTCCCGGTGGTGGGCACAATTTTCAGTTCCGGATCGAAAGCCGTGAACAAGTTGGATACCAGGTCCTGAAAACCGTTGAATACAGACAAGGTGCAGACTAAGGCCAATGTAGCCAACGCTACTCCACATACGGAAATTCCAGAAATCACATTAATGGCATTATGAGATTTCTTGGAGAACAAATATCGTCGGGCTATGTAAAAAGGAAAGTTCACCGTTATACCTTATTTATATATAACACAAAATAAAAACCCACAGAAGCCGGAAGCAACGCCCCTTGTTCTTCTGTGAGTATTTACTAAAATATTGAATACATTATTTCTTCAACAGTTCGTCAATTTTCTCTGCATAATCCAGAGAATCGTCCACGAAGAACTTCAACTCGGGAATGATGCGCAACTGATGGCGTACGCGGTTTCCCAGCTCAAAACGAATTGACTTCATATTGGCATTGATGTTCTTCACGATTTCTTCACTTCTCTCTGAAGGGAAGACGCTCAGATATACACGCGCATAACTCATATCGGGACTGATGCGGACAATGCTGACCGAAACCAGCACACCAGGCATTGACTTGGTCTGCAAAAGAAAGATTTCGCTCAGTTCCTTCTGAATGAGGCGGGCAATCTTGTTTTGTCTGGTTGTTTCCATATTACCTTTTTTATTTTTTACGTATAATAGTCAGACCGTCACGCAAGGGCAGGATTACTTTTTCCACCCGTGTATCGGCAGCCACCAGGTCATTGAACTTCTTGATTCCGATGGTCTGCGTGTCCGTGTGATGCGGCTCTTCAAGCACATGTCCGTCCCACAAGGTATTGTCGGCTATGATATAACCGCCGGAATGCATCTTTTGCAGAATCATTTCATAATATTCCACATAGAAGCGCTTGTTTCCGTCTACAAATGCCAGGTCGAACACGATGTCCATGTCGGGCACAATTTCAAGGGCATCACCGATATAAAACCTGATTTTATCGGCATAGGGTGAATTTTCCAGCCACGGACGAGTGAAATCTTCCTGCTCGTCGTTGATTTCAAAGGTATGAAGCATAGCCCCTTCCTCCAGTCCCTCTGCCAGACAAAGTGCGGAGTATCCGCTGTAGGTACCAATCTCAAGTACCTGCTTCGGACGTATCATCTGCACGAACATCTTCAGCATACGACCTTGCAAGTGCCCCGAAGCCATACGGGGACGCAGCAGTTTTACGTGCGTCGCCCGGTACAGCGCTTTCAGGTAGTCGTTCTCTTCATCAATATGCTGAAGAATGTATTCATCGAGCGCGTCAGTCTCTTTCATGATTACAAGTAACGGTTACGGTTGGGTAAAACGTAGTCATCTCCGCTCTTCAAGACATCACCTACCTGGTTGATTTCGAGGAATGAAGTATGAGTACCTTGTTTACCACCGCTCAGATAAGCCACCATTTCGTTTTCTGACAGTACACCATCGTCCATCAGCTTACGCAATGCAGCGAAATAATATTCCTGTCCGTTGGCTTTTTCCGGCATATAGATAGCTTCCACACCGTATGACAATGCCAGATGACGCATGGTCTTTTCCTTGTAGCAGATAGCCAATACCGGATATTTTCCACGGAAAGCAGCCAGATTGCGGGCAGTCAAGCCACTGAAGCTATCGGTAATGATGGCACGGATAGGCATCAGGTTAGTAGCGCGTACGGCCTGTTTTGCGAGGAAGCTGGTTACATCCGTATTTTCCGGAGTCAAAGGAATTGGAATATCGTTTTCTTCCATCTTATCTTTTTCAGCCTGAGCAGCAATCTTCGCCATAGTCTTCACAGCTTCTACCGGATATTTACCATACGCTGTTTCTCCACTCAGCATCAACGCATCGGTACGATAGTAGATAGCATTGGCGATATCAGTAACCTCAGCACGAGTCGGACGCGGATTGTTGATCATGGTGTGCAACATCTGCGTAGCCACGATTACCGGTTTCTTAGCCAAGATACATTTCTTAATCAAGATACGCTGAATACCCGGAATGCGTTCCTGCGGCACTTCAATACCCAGGTCACCACGAGCTACCATTACACCATCAGCTACTTCCAGGATTTCATCGATGTTATCCACACCTTCCTGGTTTTCAATCTTAGCAATAATCTTGATGTCGCTGTGATGTGCATCCAGGATTTCACGAATATCAAGTACATCCTGACGATTGCGAACAAATGAATGTGCAATAAAATCGATGTCTTTCTCAATCGCATACAAAATATTGTTGCGGTCCTTTTCAGTCAAAGAAGGCAAGTTGATGCGTACACCCGGCACATTCACACTCTTACGGCTTCCCAAAGTAGCATCATTGCGTACTTCACAGAACAAAGTATCTTCATTCTTATCGATTACCTTCAGTGCCAGTTCACCGTCGTCCATCAACACATCTGCTCCAACTGACAGGTCGTGTACAAACCCCGGGTAAGTTACAGCAATACATTCATGAGTAGTTTCCTGTTCCGGATTTCCCACAATACGAACCTTTTCACCTGTCTTGAAATCAATCGGGCCTTCTGCACTGGCCGTAGTACGTACTTCCGGACCTTTGGTATCCATCAGAATACCGATACGGTTAGAAACGGTACGCACATTATTAATCAACTTTTCAAAACCTTCACGGCTGGCATGTGCGGTATTCATACGTACCACGTTCATACCTGCATTAAAAAGGTCTCTGATAAAATCTACTTCGCAGCGCAAGTCCGAAATGGACGCAACGATTTTTGTTTGTTTAAGCATCATAATAAATATACTATAATTTGTTGTTGTCTAATAAAATGGATTCTACGGCCAGACGATAGGAATTCAGTCCGAATCCGCAGATTACTCCTACACAAGCACAGGAAATCATTGATTTGTGACGAAACTCCTCCCGCCGGTAAACATTGGAAATATGTACCTCCACGACTGGAGGCGTAACTGCACGGATAGCATCCTGTAAAGCAATGGAAGTGTGAGTATAGGCCCCGGCATTCAGCACAATGCCATCATACGAAAAGCCTGTCTCATGAATTTTATTAATCAGTTCCCCTTCCACATTCGACTGGTAATATGCAAACTCTACCGACGGATACCATTCTTTTAATTTCTCCAGATAACTTTCAAAAGATTCGGCTCCATAAATGGAAGGCTCCCGTTTGCCCAACAGGTTAATGTTAGGGCCATTAATTATTTGTATTCTCATCTGTATACTTCTGCTGAAATTTAATACCTTTGTAGAAGAATTTGGCACAAAGATACGAAAAATAAATGAAAAAGGCCGATAAAAAAAGCATAATAATAAAGTATAGGCAATACCTGAAACTCGAAAAATCACTTTCAGCAAACACGGTGGAGGCTTATCTTACAGACTTAGACAAACTATTCGCATTTCTGGAACTGGAAAGTATTCATTTTACTGAGGTTACCCTGGAGAATTTGGAAACTTTTTCAGCCGAATTAAGAGACATCGGCATTCACCCACGTTCACAGGCTCGCATTTTGTCTGGAATACGCTCTTTTTTTCGTTTTCTTTTGCTGGAAGACTACATACAACAAGACCCCTCAGAATTGCTGGAATCACCCCAAATCGGCAAACACCTGCCTGACGTACTGACGGTAGAAGAGATAGACAGGCTTATAGGAAGCATCGACCGAAGCACCCGTGAAGGACAGCGCAACCGGGCTATTTTGGAAACCCTATACAGTTGCGGACTCCGTGTATCCGAACTATGCAATCTGAAACTATCCGATCTCTATCTAAAAGAAAAGTTCATCAAAGTAGAAGGAAAGGGAAGCAAACAACGGCTGGTACCCATCTCCCCACGCGCCATTCATGAACTGGAACTGTACTTTCCAGACCGCAATGAAGGACTGATAAAACCTGGATACGAAGATTTTGTATTTATCAGTCGTTTCGGGAAAAACATTTCACGCATCATGGTCTTTCACATCATTAAAGAGCTAGCCGAACAGATTGGGTTGAAGAAAACAATCAGCCCCCACACTTTCCGTCATTCTTTTGCTACTCATCTGCTGGAGGGCGGCGCCAACCTGCGAGCCATACAATGCATGCTAGGACATGAAAGTATAGGTACGACTGAAATTTATACCCACCTTGACCGCAGTCGTTTGCGCCAAGAAATCTTGGAACACCACCCCAGAAATATGAACAGATTGTAAGGCAAGAACGATTTTTAAGGTTTTTTCGAACGAACGCACAAAAAAAAACAGATAATGATTAACACGTAATAGAGTTTTTCTTATCTTTGCCCCAAATAATCAAACAATAAGATTATTCATTTATACAAACTAAATATTTAACATCATGATTAAGAAGTTGTATTTGCCGTTAGTGGCATTGTTAGTCCTTGCTTTCTCTTCATGTAGCAAGATGGGCGAATTATCTCCTGACTACTTCACTACCAACCCTGAAGTGTTGGAAGCTGTTGGTGGCAAGGTACCTGTAACTATTACAGGAAAATTCCCGGAAAAATACTTCAAGAAAAACGCAACAGTTGAAGTTACTCCAGTTTTGAGATGGGAAGGTGGCGAAGCTAAAGGTCAGCCAGCTACATTCCAGGGCGAAAAAGTACAAGGTAACGACCAGACTATCTCTTACAAGACTGGTGGTACTTATACAATGAAAGCTTCTTTCGACTATGTTCCTGAAATGGCTAAATCTGAGCTTTACCTGGATTTCAAAATTAAGAAAGGTAAAAAAGAATACACTATTCCTTCTGTAAAGATTGCTGACGGTGTAATCGCTACTTCAGAACTTCCTACTGTAAACTCTGCTAATGCTGCTTACGCTCCGGATGCATTCCAGCGTATCATCAAGCAGGCTAAAGAAGCTCAGATCATGTTCTTGATCCAGCAGGCTAACCTCCGCGCAAGCGAATTGAAGTCTGACAGCTTGAAAGCATTCCACAAACAAGTGGTAGCTGTAGCTGGTGACACTAAGAACTACAAACTGAACAACATCGAAATTTCTGCTTACGCTTCACCTGATGGTGGTGTTGAACTGAATACTACTTTGGCTGAAAATCGTCAGAACAACACTGAAAAATACATGAACCAGCAGTTGAAGAAAGGTAAGATTGAAACTGAAGTAGATGCTAAATACACAGCTCAGGACTGGGACGGATTCCAGGAATTGGTTTCTAAATCTAACATTCAGGATAAAGACCTGATCTTGCGTGTTCTTTCTATGTACAACGATCCAGAACAGCGTGAAACTGAAATCAAGAACATTTCTTCAGTTTACAAAACTCTGGCTGACGAAATCCTGCCGCAGTTGCGTCGTGCTCGTTTGACTGCTAACTACGATGTAATCGGACGTAGCGACGAAGAAATCAACGCTGCATTCGATACTGACGCTAAAGTATTGAGCAACGATGAATTGCTGTATGCTGCAACTCTGACTAACGACAACGCTCGTAAAGAAGCTATCTATAAGAAAACTGTTGAATTGTATCCGAACGACTATCGTGCTTACAACAACTTGGGTATGATGGCTTATGCTAACGGTGACTTAGCTACAGCTGAAAACTACTTCAAACAGGCTGCTAGCAAGAGCTCTAACGCTGCAGAAGTTAACACTAACCTTGGTTTGATTGAATTGACTAAGGGTAACGTAGCTAACGCTGAAACTTACTTGAGCAAGTCTACAGGTGCTAACACAGCTAACGAAGCTCTGGGTAACTTGTACATCAAACAAGGTCAGTATGACCGTGCTGTACAGGCATTCGGTGACACTAAGACTAACTCAGCTGCTTTGGCTCAGATTTTGGCTAAGGACTATAACAAAGCTAAATCTACTCTGTCTGCAGTGAAGAATCCGGACGCTTACACTAACTACCTGATGGCAATTGTTGGTGCTAGAACTAACAACGCTGACTTGGTTAAGAGCAGCATGGACAAAGTAAAACAGCAGGATGCTGCTTTGGCTGCTAAAGCTCAGAACGACCGTGAATTTGCAAAATATGCAAACGAAATAAAGTAATCTGACTTAATTACATAAAAGGAACCGGAATCACTTGAAGTGATTCCGGTTTTTTTATGCTTTTACGGGAAAGAATCGGAAGAAGATGAAAGATTATAAAATGAAAATATGTATTTTCGCAAAAACAAAATACGGTTTATGAAAAAATTATACCTGCTCCTCTTATCTGTATATCTGTTGTTTTGTCTGGATTCGTGCAGACAAAGCGATGAATTTGAACTCAAAGGGGAACTGGAAGGCATTACTTCCAACATGATTCTGGTAGTCTTTGATGACCCGGATTCCAAACTGGATACTATTTATCCAAGAGGAGGTAAATTCACTTATGCCTTCTCTCCCGACACATTGAATACTTTCCGATTAGTTAATGATTCAGGTGAAGTCTTTCCGATATTTGCAGACAAAGGCTGGAAAGTGTCTGTAAAAGGAAGTTTCGCACATCCGGAAATTAAAGGAGATGGTCCGAATAATGAATACCAGGAATTTCTGCAAAGTATACACGCGCTGAAAGATTCTGCACAAATATGCCAACAAGCTGAGAACTTTATCAAGAGCCATCCATCCTCACCTGCTTCGGCTTATATACTGTACTGGTATTTTTCACAATCAGCCAATCCCAATCTGTCCCTCATTGCCAGACTGACTGAGCCTTTGACCGGTAAAGTGAAAGATTGTAGAGTATTGAATGAAGTTCTACAGAAACTACCCGAAAAAGAAAAAAGCACTTCGACTTATCTGAATTACTTGTCTGTAAAGAAAAGAAACGGCGAATATTTGTCATGGAGCAGCAGTGGAACACAAAAGCAATATTCGCTCATTAACTTTTGGGCAAGTTGGGATAAGGAAAGCATAGCTATAAAAGACTCCCTATATGCTCTATGCGAAAAATTCTCTAAGAACAATTTCCGGGTTGTCAACTTCTCACTAGATTATAACAAGGAAGAATGGGGAAAAAATACGCAAAAAGATACAGAACAGTGGATTGAAGTATGCGACTACAAAGGATGGAATAATCAGATTCTGAAACAACAAAACATACAGCGTCTTCCATACAACATACTGATAGACCGGAACCGGAAAATTTTAGGCAGTAATCTTTACGGAAATGCATTACAGACCAAGATGGAAGCCTTGATAGCAGAAGACAAACAACAAAAGTAAAACACAATAAAAACGACCTTAAATGCTTGTCAAACTTTTTGGAGCCGCAGTACAAGGCATTGATGCCACTATTGTAACAATTGAAGTCAACTGTTCGCGCGGAATAAAATTTTATTTAGTGGGTCTCCCAGACTCTGCTGTCAAGGAGAGCCACGAACGTATCGTATCCGCTCTACAAGTAAACGGATATAAGTTTCCTACCCGACAGATAGTAGTCAACATGGCTCCAGCTGATATCCGGAAAGAAGGAGCCTCATACGATCTCCCGCTGGCTATCGGTATCCTGGCAGCTAATGAAACAATCTCCTCTGAACACTTGACAGATTATCTGATTATTGGAGAATTAAGCCTGGACGGAAGTCTGCAACCCATTAAAGGTGCACTTCCTATCGCCATTGCTGCCCGTCAACAAGGTTTTAAAGGGATTATTCTTCCGCAACAGAATGCATCGGAAGCCGCTGTCGTAAATAATCTGGACGTATATGGCGTGGAACGCATTACAGAAGTAATCGATTTTCTGAACGGCAATTGCAGTTTGCAACCTACCATTGTCAACACACGTGAAGAGTTCTATAAACACCAGTCAACTTTCCCTTTTGACTTTGCAGAAGTAAAAGGACAGGAAAATGTAAAACGAGCACTTGAAGTAGCCGCAGCAGGCGGACACAACGTGCTGCTCATTGGAGCCCCAGGAAGTGGCAAGTCCATGATGGCCAAACGCCTTCCCAGCATCCTTCCTCCACTCTCATTAGGAGAAAGCCTGGAAACAACTAAGATACATTCAGTAGCTGGAAAACTGAAAAAAGGTTCCTCGCTTATTGCCACCCGACCGTTCCGCAGCCCACACCACACCATCTCTCAAGTAGCCATGGTAGGTGGCGGAACTACACCTCAACCTGGAGAAATCAGCCTGGCACACAATGGAGTGTTATTTCTTGATGAACTCCCTGAGTTCAGCAGAAGCGTACTGGAAGTGCTTCGGCAGCCCCTTGAAGACCATCGTATCACTATTTCAAGAGCAAAGTATAGCCTAGAGTATCCAGCTAACTTCCAATTAATCGCTTCCATGAACCCATGCCCATGTGGCTACTATAACCATCCCACACGAAATTGTGTATGTAGTCCGGGACAAGTACAGCGATACCTGAACAAAATCTCAGGCCCTCTGCTCGACCGCATAGACATTCAAGTAGAAATTGTACCCGTTCCTTTTGAAGAAATCTCCAAAAGCACACCGGGAGAAAGCAGTGCCAGCATTCGCGAACGTGTAGTCCGTGCCCGACAAATACAAAGCCAACGCTTTGCTAATGAACATGGAATCTATAGTAACGCCCAAATGACTTCTAAACTACTACACCTCTATGCACAACCGGATGCCGCTGGCCTGGAACTTTTAAGAAATGCCATGAACCGACTGAACCTTTCAGCCCGTGCCTACGATCGTATTCTTAAAGTCTCACGAACCATTGCAGACCTGGAGGGAAGTAATGAAATACGTCCGGAACATTTGGCAGAGGCTATCAGCTATCGCAATCTGGACAGAGAAAACTGGGCCGGATAATTATCTATCCAGCCCAGACAATCAAAATAAATATTTAACAGGTATCAACCGAACTATTCCGTTCAAGCCAGAAGGTAGTGTTTCCCAATGTCCGTAAGTACCTTTCTCATAATTCAGTTTGGCCATATTGATATCCTCAAAAATACGCCATTGTTTTCCCTGGCGGTCCATTTCAGCAATACTATTTGCCGGAAGGTTGGTGACTTCCACTTCTATGAGATTCTTACCAGGCTTTAGCAATTGCCCTATGCTTAAACGGAAGGGAACTGCCCAGGCAATACCTGCTTCCTGCCCATTTATACGCACACGTGCGCTCTCACGCACATCGCCCAAGTCTAGAATCCAATCATCTGCCAATAATTCAGGCAAATCCAGCTCCAATGAATACAATGCAGTACCCCGGTTAATCTTCGCAGCCGGATGTGCCATTTCTGTCCATGAAGAAGGCGTATCTATTTTAAACTCTCCTTCAATAGCCGGATAACTTTCTACAAATTTCAGTTTCCAACCATGATCCAAACTCAAGCTATAGTCCATTTCCTTCCTATATTTCCATTCAGGCACTCCTTGCAAAGAACGAGTAAAAGTTTGAAGAATGATACTCTCCCCAGACTTCAATTGCATATATACCTGAGTTTTTCCTTCCACCTCCCGCGTTTTTGCAATTCCCCGTTTACCCGTCATCGGATCAAAACACATCATATTTTTTTCAGGCACATTCAATGTAACCCATCCTTCCACATCTTTGGCCTGTAAGTTGGAAATAAAATAATGGTGCCCTTCTGTATGTGTACGCCGGATAAATTGTACTCCCCAACGAGTCTTCAGTTCTTCTGCAGGAACTCCTGTGCGTTCTAATGCCTCATGGTAATCACTTCCCACAATGATACGTCCTTTTCCGAAATTAAAAGCCTGTGTGCCTCGGAAAGACTTTTCTCCTGGCAATTGTTCCAGCAGTGCAAATAGTTGCTTCCGATTCTGTTCTAAAGAAGCATACCCCGGCACATCTTCCGGATAATGTTCCACAAACACTACGGTTGCCCCCTGACGTACCAATGCTACTAGCTTCTTTAAGGTAGAAACCGGTATCAACTTTACTGCAGGTACGATAAGCGCCTTATAACAAGCACCTCCACGTGTCTTCAACATACCATCCTGACACGATGTACTTTTAATAAAAGAATCAGAAATATAGTCTACATCATAGCCACCTGCCATAATGGTTTGTATCGTCTTGATAAACTTCGGCGCATACTGATCCATCTTGTGAATATCAAAGCCAACAAAACGTCCTGGAATGTCATTCCACATATCATAAACCGGAAGATAAACCAGGAAATCATTATCAGGCTTACCTAATTGAAGAAAAGACTGACAACGAGTTATATACTCAAAGAAAGCCGGCGCGTCACGCCATATCGTATTGGTGGGCGACATGTTTATCGTAGCATAAAATAGCCAACCAGGCCAGGCTGCTTCTTTCGGAGAATAGGGGGTACCATGAAAAAATGCGTGATTTACACCCGACACAAACATCAAATCCATATCAGGCTTACACTGTGAAAGAGAAGTACGAAAATGCTCTGTCAACCAGGTAAATGTTTCAGAAGAAGTATAAGGTTTTCCTGCAATATGTGCAGCCGAGGAAGCATACTTCAGCATGGAAATATCCGAAAAATTAGGACGTGTAAGTGAATCACGCCTCAATCCCCTGATATGAAAATCAGTCAATCCAAACCCTTCACACTCCGGGATATCTACCGAAGCATACGTATCAATCAGATTGGCAGGAGATCCATGTGCCTGATTACGGGTCGTACTTCCATGCCCATGCGCCCACTTGGTCCATGCAGTCGTAAAGTTCTCAACCAGAAGTTCTCCCAATGTTTCCCTATAATCAGACACCAGTCGACGCGTCAGTTCAGTCCGTTCCTGTGAAATAAACTCCAGAAAATGATTTTCCAGCCGATAACCACGACGTGCAGCAAATTCTTTCAAGAATGCAGGAGTCCAATCTGCTCCGTACACCTCATACGAATCATTGAAGAAGGTACGGGGAAAGTTGACTTTGTCTGTCTTGAAAGCCTTATCAAACTTCTCAAAGTAAGATTTTACGGACACCGGACTAAAATGATCCATAACATATCCTTCTCCCCCGGGAGCCGCACGCTTTACTTTCTGAAAAGTCCGCCCCACAAACAATGCCACCAGTTGCCAATCACCTGCCGGAGCATCCCACTGCAAATATCCGTCTTTTACTTTTTTGGTCAGATTTACTACTTTCCCATCTGTTCCATAAGCTATCAGACAATCCAGGTAAGCTACATCCCGCTGTTTCTGTTCTTTAGGGTCACGGATATTGATTTCCAACTTTACCGGTTCACCTCCCTTTACCTCATAACATTCAAAAATAGCTTTTGCTGCAGCTTGTGAAAGAGAAACCTCAGGGCCTCCGAAAGGCCATCCCGTTCCGGTATTCATATCAATGTCTATCCCGTTTGTCTTACCCACCTCCTGCGTATAACGGAACATTTCCATCCATTCAGGCGACAGAAAACAGAGATTATGAGATTCATTTCCTTTTACCCCATAAATAGGCGTAACCTCCAAACTACCAAGTCCGGCCTTGCCATATTCCTTCAGGTTATAATTCAGATTATCTTTATCGACGGCACTTCCTAACCACCACCAACGGCTGCCAGGACGTGCTTCAGGCTTTACCTCTGGCCAGTTTTGTGCAGCCGCCCCCATCGCAGAGCACAAACAGAGAAAAAATAAGATGTTGTTCTTTTTCATGGAATTACAAATTAGGTTTCATACATGCAAAGATAAAAGTTATCCAGCCTTTACAACTATAGGAATGTACAGATTCATGGATTTTTGTACGTCTGATACACAATCCTCCAAGCAAGATGTACATTATTCCATTCATTCATTTCATGAAGGTACGTATCTTTGTAGAAAATAAATCAATGAACACGGATATGAAAAACAACTTTATCAGACTGACCCTACTTGCCAGCCTTTTCTGCAACGTGCCTGGCTTGCATTTGCAAGCGCAAGCCCCCCATCCGGAACGAATTTATCTTTCAGGAACCGGTATTGACAATACCGTGACATGGGACTTTCTCTGCTCAAAAGGACAAAACAGCGGCAAATGGAAAAAGATAGAAGTTCCCTGCAACTGGGAACTGCAAGGATTTGGAGAATATACCTACGGACGATGGTATACCATCAAAGGTGCCAAGCCAAGTGATGAAACAGGTATTTATCGTCACAAATTCGAGGCTCCCAAATCATGGAGCGGCCAGCGGGTAAAAATTTATTTTGACGGAGTCATGACCGATACGGAAGTCTTAATCAACGGCAAACTGGCCGGAGAAATGCATCAGGGCGGATTCAACCGTTTTTGTTATGACATCACCGACTTACTCACCCTCGGAAAGAAAAATACACTTGAAGTAAAAGTCGCTAAAGAATCTGCTAATTCATCCATCAACGCCGCAGAACGTAAAGCTGACTGGTGGCTTTATGGAGGAATTTATCGTCCGGTATGGCTGGAAGTTGTTCCACAAGTACACATTGAACACTTTGTACTCAATGCCGACCAGCATGGAAAGTTTCAAGCCTCATGTGAAATGTATGGCGATGCGAAAGGATATGAACTTCACGTATCGGTACGAGGTTTGAAAGACGGAAAAACCATCCTGACAAATACGGGAAAGTCTGCACTTTCCAAAAAAATTACAGACTCTGGCAAAGAACAACAGATAGAAGGACAGTGGGCAGACATCCAAACCTGGTCCACAGAAGACCCTAACCTGTATGTAGCTCGTCTGGAATTAAAATCACCGGAAGGAAAAGTAATCCAGACGCGTGAAACCAGAATCGGCTTCCGCACCGTCGAATTTTTCCCACAAGACGGAGTATATCTGAATGGAACCAAACTCGTCGTAAAAGGTATTAACCGCCATTCATTCTCCGTCGACGGCGGAAGAGCAACCAGTGCGGCCATGAGTCGTCAGGATGCACTTCTTATCAAGGAAATGAACATGAACGCAGTAAGATCACACTATGCCCCCGACGAACATTTCCTGGATATGTGCGATTCACTAGGTATCGTATACATGGATGAACTGGCAGGATGGCAGAATTGCTACGACGAAAAAGTAGGAAGCAAACTGGTGAAAGAAATGGTACAGCGTGATGTCAATCATCCGTCCATCATCATTTGGAGCAATGGAAATGAAGGAGGATGGAATTATCAGCTGGATAAACTGTTTGCTCAATACGACAAGCTTCAAAAACGGCATGTAGTCCACCCATGGGCCGACTTCAACGATCTGGATACGCACCATTATCCGGCTTATCTGACAGGAGTAGCCCGATTTACCAATGGCTATAAGGTCTTCATGCCTACAGAATTCATGCATGCCATGTACGACCAAGGAGGAGGTGCCGGATTACGGGATTTCTGGGATCGCTGGAATACGAACCCGTTATTTGCCGGAGGATTTATCTGGGTTTTCTGCGACGAAGCTCCCAAACGAAGTGACAAAGGAGGTATTCTGGATTCTGACAAGTCAAATGCGCCTGATGGAGTTGTTGGCCCTCGTCGTGAAAAAGAAGGTAGCTTCTATGCCATCCGTGCCCAGTGGTCACCTATCCAACTGAAACCACTGCTCATTACCTCTCATTTTAATGGCAATTTCCTGGTTACCAACGAATATACTTACACGAATCTGAAGGAATGCAAAATGACGTACAAAGTGTTGTCATGTGACACTCCATTGAAAGGTGTAACACAATCCGTTGAATTAAGCCACGGAGAAGTTACTCTCCCTGCTATCCAGCCAGGAGAAACCGGTACAGCTCATTTCGACCTTCCAGACAATTTCCATGAAGGTGATGTACTGGAATTGGAGGCCTTCGACAAAAATGGACATAGCATCTGTAACTGGAGCTATCCTATCCGCCTGGTAAAACAATATTTTGACCATAAAATGGCACAATCACCCATGACCCTAGAAGCACTTCCCAAAGCTACCGCCTCACGCAATGCCAGCCACATCGTATTGAACAGTGCGAAGGTAAGTGTAACGTTTGATGCCACTACCGGTATCATCAAGCAAGTAAAAGCAGGAGAAACAGAGGTCCCGTTCAAAGACGGTCCGGTAGCTGTAGGAATGAAAATGCGCTATGAGCCTTCACTCAGCTACGTGCGTGAAACACAAGAAGGAGCCATATTTTGTGCCAAATATAAAGGAGCAGCCGATTCCATTGTATGGCGCCTGACCGATCAAGGATTGCTTTATATGGACGCCATCCTACTAAACCGTGCCTCCGGAGGCGGAGGATTTGACGATGCCTTCATGGACACAAAAGTATACAATCTCGGATTGACCTTCTCTTACCCAGAAGCAAACTGTACCGGCATGAAATGGCTGGGACGTGGTCCTTATCGTGTGTGGAAAAACCGTATCCCTGGTACCAACTATAACATCTGGCATAAAGATTACAACAATACCATTACAGGAGAAAGTTTTGAAAATCTGATTTATCCAGAATTTAAAGGATATCATGCCAACATGTACTGGGCTACACTGGAAAGCGACAAAACACCGTTTACTGTTTATTCAAGAAACGATGGAATCTTCTATCACATCTTTACACCGGAAGAACCTGTAGGACGTGTTAGAAGAACCATGCCGCAATTCCCTGAGGGTGATATATCCTTCTTGCTTGACATACCGGCCATCTGTTCCTTCAAACCAATCGAACAACAAGGTCCGAACAGTCAACCTGGAAATATTCGCATCAAACAAGGAGATGAAGGATTACATTTGAACTTAATGTTCGACTTCCGCCCATCAGCTAATATCAACACCTCAAAATAAGAACAAACACACTGTAATAAAAAGCCGTCTTGCACTGCGAGGCGGCTTTTTTACTTTTATACAAAAATCACGGTTTTCCGTGTTTTCCTCCCTCATAAGACGAGTTATATTTGACAAACAAAATTACAATGCAAAAGAGAAATGAAAACAACCGAGATTCAGCGATACAATGCAGCTCTTGAACGCTTAAGAAGACTTTTTGATGCAAAATTGGGCAAACCTTTACTCATCCAGACCTTTATGGGGAACTTACACGTGTTACGCTCAAATGATATTGGTTATTTCAAATATATTTCGACAAGAAAAAGCTGGGAGATAGCTTTGACAGACGGTTCTTTCCTCCGCCTTAAGGCTAATCTACGCGCCAAAGACTTATGTACATACAATGAAGAATTTGTGCAAATTCACCAATCCTACATTATCAATATGCACTATTTACACATGATACAGAATAACCGCTGCCTTATGACCCCTCCTTTTCATTATACAAATGAGTTATATATCTCCCAAAAATATAAAAGAGAACTGACTGCACGATTTTGCTTATTTTAGTCATAATATTTTTATTCTAAGTTATTCCAGACACACACATTCTATCTCATATTCCAGATGTTTTTTAGCTGAAATTTGTATATTCCACAAAAAAACGCTACTTTGTAGAACTCACAAAATTAGGTTACATGAAAAAACTTCTTTTCACATTAGGTACCTTTCTTCACGCAGTCTTGTGCTTGCCAATACAAGCTGAAACAGCAACAATTGATAGTTTAAAACGCGAATTACAATTAGCAGAGCAAAAAAATTCTACCAAAGAGCAACTAATTGAGTTATATCAATTCTTAGGAGCTGAATATGAGACTCTAGACCATGACTCATCCTATCACTACATTCAAAAAGGACTTTCTCTTTATTCAAAACCGACTTTTGAAGAAGAAGGATATTTGCAGTTACTCAACTCACTGGCTAACTATCTTTTCATGGAAGGAAAAATAGAACAAGCTAAAGAGAAATTTAAAACGGTTGCAACACATGCTCCCCAACTCAAAGAAAGAAGATACGATCTGGAGGGTGTGGTAGAATCTTCTATTGGTGTCTGCTACCGTAAGTTAGGAATGTTCGACTCAGCCGTATATCACTATAACCGTGCCATCGATCTCTGTAAAAAAACAGAAAAGTACGAAGACATTGCTTCCACCTATTATAACATTGGCGTGCTCTACCATCTTAACAAGCGCTATGAAGAAGCATTGACGCAAGGTAAGCAGGCAGCGGAATACGCCCGAAAAGCAAACGATTCACTAATGGAATTATATGCCAGCAGTCTCATTGGAGGATGTTATAGCAGTATGGGTAAGTATGTCGAAGCAAGCCATATTTTTAAAAAAAATATCAACAAGGCTTAAGTACATGACAAAAATTTATATATTATTGATTGTCATGTAATTAATCTCTAT
>OGEX01000119.1_pt1 | contig 24349 bp, 19 predicted proteins | sample 1570791 | NCBI WGS metagenome assembly OGEX01 (sample SAMEA2582023, study PRJEB24529) | metagenome | biome: Human gut stool | place: China | collected 2011
ATGTTTTCTGCATTCTTTCCTTCATAAGGTATGTTTCAATTACTATCGTTTAATTTATAGGTTCTGCCCTTCGTGGAGCGTTATCGAGAACCCCACTACTATGACTCGTTAGGGACTTACACCCATTAGACAACACACATGCTAGGCAAACAAAGAAGAGGGTGTGTCAAAAGTCCAAGACACCCCCTCTTTTCGTATGAATCTTATTGTTCTGCAATCGCCTGATTGCGGATCTCGAAATAGTGTTCGCTGCTGGTTGGCCAGACACTATAGACAAACTTGGCGATGCTCAACTGGGTAACCGAACCAGCCACATCCCTGATAACGAAGGTAGCCTTGATAGGCACACCCGACGGAATCGTGATATCCTGACCTTCTCCCCAATACTTCTGGGCAAACTTGCTGGCATCCATATCCAGGTGATAAGATTCGCCATCAGCATCATAAATGGTAGAATTGCTCTCACGGGTAAAGAATCTCAGATCCTTGCCGCTGGTATTGGTCACAGTAGCCGAAATCACCACGTTGTTGCCCTGGCGCACGCACTTTCGCAGATTGAACGTTACCGTAGGATTAGGGGATACTACATTGTCGGCATTGGTATTCTTGGTCAATACCACCTGCTGGGTAGGCACAGACCATACAAATTTATTATCATGACCGATGCTGCCGTTGATGTTGCAGCCCTTGATCTGCTGGTTGTCACAGCTGATCTTTTCTATCGTAATCACAGCCTTTACCGGAACTCCGGCAGGCATCTTCTTGCGATAATTACCCGTATTGATCTGGGTATCGCCTATCTTCAGGCTCACCGTATGCTGCGCATTGTTGTCGTCAAAGGCTGTACCTACATCATAACCAGGGAACCAGAGTTCCACTTCCTTGCCGGTATTATTGGTCATTACGGCATTGATGATGGCATCGTAGCCACTAATGGTGCAGCCCGAATATTTGATGGCAAAACCTGGAATCGGAGCATCTTTGGAAGATGGCTTCTTGTTATCAGACAAGATTGCATCGGCAACCTTTCCCAACTTCTTCGCCCATTTCTGGGCACTTGCCTGCTGAATACCCAGGAAGACAACACAGCATGACTAAAATCATCAGTCTTTTCATCATGTTTTATGTTTTTATTGTTAGTATTCGTTTCTATTCCTTTATTGTTAGTATTCGTTTCTTTTTCCTGTTCACTTCCCGGCATCAGTCTTCATTGAGCCTGATGCCCTGCCAGGTGGAAACCAGGTCGCCCGATACGGCTATGGTTGGCGTCTGACTCTTCTCATTCACCACTACCGACTTCTGCGCCACATTCGTCTTCACATAGTCGAAGAGATCGCCATAGGTAACCTTGCCCTTACTCTCCTGCAGTTTCTTCAGGAGAAAATAGGTAAAGAGTCCGTGCTTCTTCTCCTTGTAGGGATAAGCCGTCTCGCTACCCTGGGCAGCCGTCATCACGAGCATGTTGCCCTTCGGAGCCTCAGCCTTCGCCTTGAGTGCCACGCCTCTGGCAGAAGCCAGCATACCCTCGCCTCGTTTGCTGCCACTGAAGCAGGCATCCATCAGCACCGTTACGCAGGCTGCGTTCAGACCGTTGAGTTCAGCATACAGCCTGCTCATACTGTAACCCGTTGCCAGAATATTGCTCTTGCCATCTACGGGCAAGAGATAGGAGGTGCCGTTACTCTCATCGGGCATTCCATGTCCGGCATAATAGAAGATGAATCTCGCCTCAGCTCCATAAGCCTTGGCGATGTTCTGCATCCAGTTGATTTCCGCCAGCATATTGTTGAGGGTGGCATCCTTGCGGACATGCAGGTTGCTTTCCGGAATGCCGAGCAGCTTGATGCAGTATTCCCTGAAAGCCATACCGTCGTTGAGGGCAAACTCCACGTTCACTTCCTCCTGGTAATTCTCGTTGGCGATGATTACGGCAAAGGTCTTCTCCTGCTTCACCTTCGAAACGGGAATGTTCAGATCCACGTCCGATTTCAGATAGCTTGCCAGCGTGTTCACGCCTTCAGCGGCTCCCGCTGCCTTCGCCGTCTTCCGGATAGCAACAGACTGATGTTCATCCCTTACAAATTCCTGGGCACAGGTGGAGTCGGTTCTCATTACCTTCACCAGTCCTTTCTTGCCCACAGAGATTCTCTGAGAGTGGACAGGTAGCGAGAACCAACATCCTGCTGCCATCATCACCATCATCATGATATTCTTCCATTTCATACACTAGCGGTTTTGATGTTTACACCTTATTATATATATAGAGTTTGATAGATTTCCCTTAACTTCTCTCTAACTTCCTTTAACTTCTCTCTAACTTCCCATTTACCAGTCGTCCGAGAATCCGTCGGAAGAATCAGCAAGAAGCGCCTCTTTCAGAATGTCGATAATGGAGTTCTGGAAAGCCGAAGCCATCACGAAAGCCTTGCTCGATGCCAGCTTGTGTTTGTCCTTTTCTACATAAGGATAGCAGGAACTGATGTTCCACACCTCATCCTTGCTCACCACCTCGTCATCATCCGCCTCACCGGTAGCAGCCGCGGCGAGCACACTGGCGATGGCACTTGTCCATCCGCCGCCCGATTTTACGGTCACTTCGTAGCTGTCCATATAGACGCTCACCCTTGCCTTCTCCTCCTTCACGTCCACACGGATATACGGCATCATATCCACCTGATAATGGTTGACTCCGGCATTCTGTCGGGCGATGTTCTCGATATAAGCCTGGGTAATGATCAGTCCCTGTTCAGCATTCTGCTCTCTAATCACGCCGTGGGTATCCTTACTTTTAAATGCGCGGTTGAACCATTCGATGGCTTTCTTGAAGATTTCAGCCTTCGACTGACCAGCGCAGGCGATGACCTCCTGGTAGTTCAGGCGGTTCTTGTTGTCCAGTGCAACTTCCTTGCTCAGGTTTCCGGCAGCCTCTGTCCAGTTATCACCATATTTATCCTTGGCGTATCTCTCAATCTGTTCGGCTGTAAAGACCTGTGCACTTGCCGTAAGGGCAAGCACGCAGAGTGCAAGTGTGATAAGATATTTCTTCATATTATCATTTATATTTTAAGTGATGCTGCAAAGATAGCATTTTTTTAAATACAAACCCGTTCAGATGATAAAAACCCATGGTGCAATTCGTAAAAACTTGCAGTTACCGGCTTTTAATCATCCAAACGGGTGGATTTTTTCGATTAACAGGAGTAATTTTCGCTATTTCTAGTTCTTCACGCTCTTTACGCCCTTGCCCTTGGTAAGATGCAGGGTGGCTGCCTTGAGCTTGTGATTGCTGTGGTCGAAGATGATGGCTGGATCCAGGCGCTTGCCGCCGAAAGACACCTCGAAATGGAGATGCTCTGTGGTGGCCCTGCCAGTGCGGCCCGTAAGACCGATTACCTGACCTGCCTTCACCTTATCACCCTTCTTCACCATGTTCTTACTCTGATGGCTATAGAGCGTTTCCAAGCCGTAGGCATGCTTGATGCGGATGCAGTTGCCATAGCCGTAGTAAGGTCCCGAGGCAACCACCACGCCATCGAAGGCGGCATAAATCTCGTCGTTAGGCTTGGTCTTCAAATCCACACCCGAGTGACGGCGGGCACCTCCGTATGGACTGATGACACGGGCATCAGGCAATGGATATGCCCATGCCTTCTCCTCTATCTTCTCCAGATCGAGACGGAAGGTGTTGGTGATGGTAAACGGGTCGTACACCTCGTCAGGGTCGAGAGTCATGGCATGATCGCCACGGCTGCTTCCCGATTTCTTATTTGTTTCCTTATTGTTTCTATCGTTCTTGGAAACGGAGGAGTCCTTGCCACCAATCACCTTGATGCCGATGCGGTTGCCCTCCTTGCGAAACTGCACGGTCTGTCGGCGGAGCTTATGGCTCTTCAGTTCGATGATGGTTTCCGGGTTGATGCGCGCACCGTTCACCATGATGGAGAAATCGCAATAGGTCTCTCCCTCTCGGGAGCCCACGATGGCGATGGTCTGTCCGGCATCTATCGACTGTCCCACCTTCACCAGGTTCTCGGCATTGTTGGCATACACGGTTTCCAGACCGTTGTCGTGGCGGATCACGATCACGTTGCCCATCGATTCGGTCTTGCGCGAGAGACGCACATAACCATCAAACATCGCCTTCACTGCATCGCCCTTGGCAGTAGAGATGCGCATCACGCTGTTGCCATTGATAAGGCTAGCCTTGCCCACAGGAAGCGGGAAGGAATATTCCTTGGCACGGAATATCTCAAAGTCAACATTGAAGGCTTGACTCTGGGCAAAGAGACCTGGCGTTGCGATGCTCACCTGCTGTTGCTCGGCGGCAGTAAACTCATTCTTGGCGGGCATGAAACTGCTCAGCGAAAGCATCAGCATTCCCGAGACGGCAGCCAGCCCGATTCTTCTTCTTAATCTTCTGTTTACAATCATTCTCTATTCTTTTTGATACATTTTTTAAATTTAACCATTAAATCTTAAAACATAAAAACATCCATTTTTCCCTCTTCGTTCATAGAAAAGAGAAAAATGGATGTTATCTTGAAAACTTACTTCATCAGAATGCCGGTATAGATTCTGCCACTCTCGATGCCCAGCTTTCTTGCCGAGAAGAACTCGTCGCTATGGGCAAAGGTACAGATGCCGCAATCCTGGATATTCTCCTCAGCCACACCGCAATGCAGCAGGATCTGCTTGTTGCAGAGCGGCAGGTTGATGTGCCACTTCAGCGGCTGCACGATGTTTCCTTCTGCAGCCAGGCGCTCACGCTCGGCAATATCTACCGAGAAGGCGGCATTGGGGCGCTGCTCGGCAATCTCTTCCATCGGGAAGGCTGCCTGCTCGAAAGCCTCATACACCTCATCACCTACCTCGAAATGCTCCAGCGAGATACCCGGACCAATCACTGCCTTCAGCTTCTTTGGCTCCGTATGATAGGCGAAAGCCATTTCCTGGATGGTCTTGTGGACGATGCGTGCCAGCGTGCCTCGCCATCCGGCATGGATGGCTGCCACGGCATGGTGCTCCTCGTCATAGAGCAGGATTGGGATGCAGTCGGCGGTGGAAACGCCTATGCATACGCCCTTCTCATTGGTCATCACGGCATCTACGCCCTCGAGAATCATCTTGCGGATGTTCTCAGGCATTGAGAAATAATCTCCAGCCACCTGACGGACCTCTACTCCATGCACCTGATGCGGCAGGATGATATGGTCGATGCTTATGCCCAGCTCATCCGCCAGCTTCCTGCGGTTCTCTGCCACGTGTTCGGCGCAGTCGCCGCAAAAGTCATTGATATTGAATTCGCTGTAGTTGCCCTGGCTCACTCCTCCCTTTCGGGTGGTAGAGAAAGCAGTGACGCCCTCAGCGATATGATATTCCTTATTCATATTCGAAATCATCTAAGTCATCTACATCCTCGATTTCATCCTCGTCAATATACTCCACGATGTCCTCGCCCTCAGCCTCGAGTTCCTGCTGGAAGCGGCTCATATCCTTGTCACGGTGAACGAGGGTATCTTCTGAAGTAATCTCCTGCAGCTTGTTGCTCTCTGAATTCAACTCCTTCCAGAGCACATCCTTGAGTTCCTGGATGCCCTGTCCGGTAACTGATGAGATGAATACCACCGGAAGATCGGTTGGCAGGGTCTCCTTCAGCATCTCGATGAGCTCCTCGTCCAGCAGGTCACACTTGGTGATGGCGAGCACGCGATGCTTGTCGAGCATCTCTGGATTGAAGTTCTTCAATTCGCCCAGCAGTACCTCGTATTCCTTCTTGATGTCGTCGGTATCGCCTGGAACCATGAAGAGGAGCAGCGAGTTACGCTCGATGTGTCGCAGGAATCGCAGTCCTAAGCCCTTTCCTTCGCTCGCTCCCTCGATGATACCCGGGATATCTGCCATCACGAAACTCTGATGGTCGCGGTAATCCACGATTCCCAGCGATGGCTCAAGGGTGGTAAACGGATAGTTGGCTATCTTTGGACGGGCACTGGATACGGCAGAGAGCAGGGTTGACTTTCCGGCATTAGGGAAACCCACAAGACCCACATCGGCAAGGAGCTTCAGCTCCATGATGATGGTCATCTCCTGCATCGGCTCACCTGGCTGCGCATAGCGTGGAGCCTGGTTGGTAGAGGTACGGAACTGGAAGTTGCCCAGTCCGCCGCGTCCGCCCTTCAGGAGCAGTACTTCCTGACCGTCGTAAGCCACGTCGCAGACGAACTTACCGGTTTCGGCATTATACACCACGGTACCGCAAGGCACATCGATATAGATGTCCTTACCATCAGTGCCGTGGCACTTGTCACGTCCTCCATTGCCACCATGCTCGGCGAAGAAGTGGCGCTGATACTTCAGATGCAGCAAGGTCCAGTAGTTGTGGTTGCCGCGAAGATAGATGCTTCCTCCACGTCCGCCATCGCCACCGTCAGGTCCACCATTCGGTTGGTACTTCACGTGGCGCAGGTGCATGGAGCCTTTACCACCCTTACCAGAGCGGCAGTTGATCTTTACATAATCTACGAAATTGGATTCAGCCATTGATTTTTCTTTTATTATTTAACGAATAAATCTTCCCCGCAGCCTTGCGGGGAAGATTATTATATCTTGATTACAAGTTGTCGATAACATTGCAAACACGAGCGAAGATCTCATCTACAGTTCCGAGGCCCTCGATGTGGTGGTGGATACCTTCCTTCTCATACCAGTCGATGAGAGGAGCAGTCTGTGTATGATATACGTTGAGACGCTTCTTGATAGTCTCCTCGTTGTCATCAGAACGGCCACTCAACTTACCGCGGTTGAGCAGACGAGCCATCAGCTCATCCTCTGGAACGGCAAGCTCGATCATGGCAGCAATCTTGTGACCACGCTCAGAGAGCATCTTCTTCAAAGCCTCAGCCTGTGGAGTGGTACGTGGGAAACCATCGAAGATCACACCTGCGTGATCCTTACCGAAGCTGTCATATACGCTTGCGAGGATGTCGATCATCAACTCGTCTGGAATCAACTGACCATTGTCGATATAGCCCTTGGCAGTCTTGCCGAGCTCTGTACCATTCTTGATTTCGTTACGAAGAACGTCACCTGTTGAAATGTGACCGAGACCATACTTCTCGATCATCTTGTCGCTCTGTGTACCCTTACCAGCACCTGGAGCACCGAAAATTACGATATTTTTCATTTTTACCTTAATATATATAAATTGTTTTATGTTGTGTCTCCCACATGCTTTACCCCCTATTCTTCTACAATCGTGTAGATGTCGCGGAGGTTTCTGCCTTCTTGGTCATAATCTAATCCATATCCTACGATGAAATCGTTAGGGATTTCCATTACGGCATAGTTGATGTCCAGATCCACCTTCAGATTGCCCGGCTTCACGAGGAGTGAGCAGATCTCGATGCTGGCTGGATTCTTCTTCTTCAGATCCTCGATCATGTGAGCCATGGTAAAGCCGGAATCCACGATGTCCTCCACGATCACCACGTGGCGACCGGTAAGATCCTGGTTCAGACCCATCAGGGTCTTCATGCTGCCGGAAGAACTGGTGCCCTCGTAGGAAGCATACTTCACAAAAGAAATCTCGCTTGGTACCGTAATCATTCGCATCAGATCGGCAGCGAAGATAAACGAACCATTCAACACAGCCAGGAACACCGGAGTCTTGTCCGCATAATCCTGGTTCAATCGGTCGGCAACGACCTGTACCTTCTTCAGAATATCTGCCTCTGGAATGGAGGTCTTGAAGGTCTTATCCTTGATTTTTACTATGCCCATAGTCTTGATGATATAATATTTTCTGCAAAATTACGAAAAAATCGTGAAACTTCATCCATTCATCGACTTTTTTTAGTACTTTTGCATTAAATTAATCAGATAATCGGACATAACATACATTAATATATGAAAATATTCACTAGTGCTCAGATACATGAGCTGGATAAATACACCATTGAGCATGAGCCGATCACATCGCTCAACCTGATGGAAAGGGCGGCAAAGGCGCTCACCCGTGCCATCGAGCAGGAATGGTCTAACAGAACGCCGGTCGTGGTCTTCGCCGGTCCGGGAAACAATGGTGGTGATGCACTTGCCGTGGCACGCCTCCTCAGCGAAGACGGCTATGGGGTGAGTGTATTCCTGTTCAATGTGCACAACAAGCTTTCTGCCGACTGTGCCACCAACAAGAAACGACTCATCGAGGGTAAGCGCGTCAAGCAGTTTACCGAGGTCACCGTCAACTTCGACCCTCCTCAGCTCGAGGCGGGAATGCTCGTGGTGGATGGTCTCTTCGGCAGCGGACTCAACAAGCCGCTGGCGGGCGGATTCGCTGCCATGGTGAAATACATCAACCAGAGTGCGGCAAAGATCGTGAGCATCGACCTGCCTTCCGGTCTGATGAGCGAGGACAATTCCTACAACATCAGCGCCAACATCATCCGTGCCGACCTCACCCTCACCCTGCAGCAGAAGAAGCTGTCGATGATGATGGCAGACAACCAGCAGTACCTGGGCAGAATCAAGGTGCTTGATATCCGACTTTCTCCAGAGTTCATCCAGCGCACCGAGAGCCGTTGCAGCATCCTTGAGGAGAAGGACATCCGCCAGCTCCTGAAGCCTCGCGGCGACTTCGCCCACAAGGGCAGCATGGGCACGGCGCTCCTCATCGCAGGCAGCTACGGCATGTCGGGCGCTTCGGTCCTTGCCACCAGAGCCTGCCTCAGAACGGGTGTGGGAAAGGTGATTACCCATACGCCTAAGAGAAACTACGAAATCATGCAGATTTCCGTGCCCGAGGCGGTACTGCAGATGGATACAGAGGAAACCATCTTCAGCGAACCGGTAGATACGGAAGATTACCACGCCATGGGCATCGGTCCGGGACTGGGAACCAGCGAGGCTACTGCCATCGCCCTGATTGCCCAGCTCAGAAGATGCACCTGTCCGGTAGTGGTGGATGCCGATGCACTCAACATCCTTGCCAGTCACCGTGCCTGGATGCAGCAGTTGCCTAAGAACCTCATCTTCACTCCACATCCTAGAGAGCTTGACCGTTTGGCTGGCATCACCAGCAGCAACTGCACCGAGCGCCTCTACAAGGCATGCGAGCTTACCGACCGTCTGCACGGCTACATCCTGCTGAAGGGACATTTCTCTGCCCTCTGTCATCCGGATGGTAAGGTAGAGTTCTGCTCTACGGGCAACAGCGGTATGGCTACGGCGGGCAGTGGCGATGTGCTTACAGGCATCATCACCGCTCTTCTGGCTCGCGGCTACAAGCAGGCAGATGCTGCCCGCATCGGTATGTACCTTCATGGTCTTGCCGGCGACCTCGCTATCAAGGACCTGGGCAAGGAAAGCCTCATCGCCAGCGATCTCATCGATTACCTGCCGAAGGCTTTCCTCAGAATGGAAGAATAATATATTATAAGGAGTTAAGGAGTCTCCTTTAACTCCTTAACTCCTTTAACTCCTCCATAACTTCTAAACTACTATTCCGCTTCCACAGCCTTTCTGGCTTCATAGAAGCGCTTTTCCAGTTCGCGTCGCAGGTCGTCCTTGCGGTCCATATTCAGTTTCTTGCGGATATGGCTACGCTGGCTGGTGATGTTCGATTCACTCTTGTTCAGTTCGATGCAGATTTCCTTCAGCATCTTGCCTTCCAGTACCATCTGGCAGATCACTCGCTCACTGTTGGTGAGGTCGGCACATACCAGATCCCATGCCTTCTTGCTCAGTTCGCTGGTCTTCAACTGTTCTGCGGCACGGTCCAGGATTTTCTGCTGCTGTTCCGGGCTCAGTCGGCTCAACAGGTTCACCGCCATATCCTTCTCTTTATCCTTCAGGTCGGCAAGCATGTGCAGTGCCTTCTTCTCTTCTTCCCTCATCTGCTTGGGCTGTCTGAGTTTCTTGACCATAACTGGTTCCGAATTATAGAGCCATACATAAAGAATCATCAGGAAACCTACCAGAACAGCCTTGATGCTGAAGAGCAGCACGGAGATCTGCGTATGCGAGAGGGCTACCGCTACCACTGGCAGCAGAGCGATGGTAAAGCCGAGAGTAGTACGATTGAGCTGCTGGCTCTGGGCAGTAATGGCGAGTATAAACATGATGAAGATATTGCTCATCACGCTCAGGTTGTCCCGATCGCCCTGATAGTGCAGACAGAGCATACTGTCAATCGCCAGCTTCACGAATACGAGGATATAGAGCAGGGAGATGCCGGTCTTGAATACCACCTTGCGCTTCAGCACCACATACATCAGCAGCGCCAGTGCGAGGGTATGGACTACATTATAGAGCATGCCTCCCCATGCATCCATTATGTAAAACAAAAGGAAGTGGTAGGGAATAATGAGTATCTCTACCAGAGTCAAAAGGACGAAGGCGATCACCCTTCGGCGATCCACCACTCCACAGTAATCAGGGCATAAATGATGTTCCAAGCGCAAACACCAATTCCAAAGTTTGTTCTTAGCTTTCATTATTTGCTTTCAATTTACTTATAATTTAAACTGTCGTTTATATTTATTATAATCAAAGTCTTGCCCGCTTGGGGCACTTTGCATATCTTTCAGGACCTCTGAGTCCTGAATTCATTGATGGTTTACCAACTTATTCTTCTCAGTTGCAAAATTACTACTAAAAATCGAAAAATTCTAAGAAAACAGATAAAAAAGTGGATAAAAAAGCAAAAAACATATGAGAAAAAGCATTTTTCAAGTGTTTCATTTATGCGGTTTTTATTCGGTATCAGCATTTTTAGGCGCATTTTTCTTGGCTGCAATCGAAAAAGACACTATCTTTGCAACCGTAAAAACAAAATCCGCGGTTTCAAGCCCGAATTTCCAATCAAACCCCAAGGTTGCTAACAGGCATCTAAGAGCTGAGGAGTAGATGATAAAGATGTTGATGAGTAGAAGAAAAGTAAATGATAGACTAACTATTCTTTAATTAATAAAGTCTAGGAGCAAGCCTATTGAAAGGAAAGAAGGAACCAGAAAAAGGAAAAAGTATAAGTATAAGTAAAAGATGATGATGCGTTTCTCTAGAGAGACCATTTGTCATTCTTAAATCATTAAAAGATTTTAAGTATGAACAGAAGGATTTTAATTGCGCTACTGGCTGTTGGTAGCTTCATCTGCCCAGCCGTCGCTCAGAAGGTGGCCTTGAAGACGAACCTCCTTTATGATGCAACAAGCACCATGAACCTCGGCTTCGAATTTGGCCTTTCCCCAAAATGAACCTTGGATGTATCCAGCAACTACAACCCGTGGACATTTTCCAAGAACAAGAAGTGGCAACACTGGCTTGTTCAACCAGAAGCTAGATACTGGTTCTGCAATAAGATGATGGGCTCCTTCATCGGCTTCCACGCCCTGGGAGGTTCTCATAACATAGGTAACGTAGATCTTGACTTCAAGTTCCTCGGTACCGACTTCTCCAAATTGAAAGATTACAGATACGAAGGTTGGTTCGTAGGTGCAGGTGTTGCATACGGTTATACCTGGGCTCTCTCCAAGCATTGGAACTTCGAGGCTGAACTCGGAGTGGGATACGTTTATTCGAAATCGGATAAATATGAATGCCCACAGTGTGGTGAGAAACTAGAGAAAGACAAGGCGCATCACTACGTAGGACCTACCAAGGCGGCACTCAATCTGGTGTATGTCTTCTAATTCATGATACATTATTATATTAATAAGTAAAAACTGAAGATTATGAATACATATAAGATTTTAAACAAGACACTTGGAGCCGTCGCCCTCAGCATTCTGTTTAGCACTAACGCTATCGCTCAGGAACAGGCTGCCAAGGATATGAAAGTCCTCAACAAGGAAATCAAGAAGAAAGGCAATAAGGTGAACGTCTATATGGACCTCAATCTCGATGACGTGAAACTGGCAAGCAACAAGGGTCTCATCCTTACACCTATTTTATATAAAGGTGAGGATACGCTCAAACTCCCGGCTGTGGAGGTGATGGGTAACAAGAGATACATCTACTACCAGCGTACCAAGAAGACCGCTACCCAGAACCCGCTCATCGTTGCCAAGCGTGAAAACAAGGAGCCACAGACGCTCCGATACGCTTACTCCACTCCTTACCAGGACTGGATGAAGAACTCCAACTTCGCCATCAGCAATGATGCATGCGGATGTAACCAGAAACTGCTGGCAGAAAACCTGCTCACCAACAATGGCGAGGCGCTCGTTACTCCTCAGCAGCTCTATCAGGCTTATCAGCAGCCAAAGGCGGAGGCAGTGAAGATCAGACAGGAAAACGGTTCGGCTAGACTCAACTTCCGCATCAACAAGTGGGATATCGTGAAGGATCTCGGTAACAATACCAATGAGTTGGCTACCATCAAGCAGACGCTCGACCTCGTGAAGAACGACCCTGATGTAACCATCACTTCCATTACCCTCCACGGATATGCTTCTCCTGACGGCAGCTATGCCAACAACAACAAGCTTTCCCGCAACCGTACCCAGGCTCTCTACAACTACCTGTTGAAGACCTACCCTATCGACAAGGAGCTCTTCAAGGTAGAATCTACAGCTGAGGATTGGGAAGGAACACTGGAGTACATCAAGAGTCACAACATCCCTCAGAAGGAAGCTGCTCTCAAGATCATCAACAGCGATATGACTCCTGACCAGAAGGAACAGACGCTCGCAGCCAAGGCTGGTGAGGCATTCCGATTCCTCGTTGACAAGGTTTGGCCAGGCTTGCGCCGCACAGATTACACCATCGAGTACGACGTGAAGGCATTCAACCTCGAAGAGGCTCGCAGAGTGATCAACACCCGTCCGCAGAAGCTCTCTCTACAGGAGATGTACATGGTAGCTAACAGTTATCCGAAGGGAAGCGAAGAGTACAACAATGTATTCGACACAGCCGTGAAGATGTTCCCAGAAGATAAGCTCGCCAATCTGAATGCTGCTCTTGCTGCCATCGACAGAGGTGACAAGGTAAGCGCAGAGAAGTACCTGAAGAAGGCTGGCACCGGTGCCGAAGTAGATAATGCCCGTGGTTGCCTCGCTGTTCTCAATGAGGATTACGAAGCTGCCAAGCAGTACTTCCAGAAGGCTGTAGCCGGAGGCTTGAAGGGTGCTCAGGAGAATCTCAACAAGCTGAACAAGATTGTGGAGTAAGCTAAGCGCCCTGAAAGGGCAAAAGCTTCATAAACGCTTGATGTAATTTATATATAAGTAAAAGAATAAACATAAACAATAATATAAACTAAAAAATTTAATTTAAGAACAAGAAAAGAAAGAATAGTATTTGATTACCCCCGGGCGAAGCCAGTGATGAGGTCAGAGAGACCCGTCCATTTCGCAACTCAAACTAAAAAATTTGTATAACACTTAATAAGTAAAAGATTATGAAGAAAATGAATTTGCTCGTTATGAGCTTGGTATCAGCAGCAGCGTTATCTTTCTCAAGCTGCAGTAACAATGATGATTTAGGTGGTGGTTCTGGCAACCAGTCACAGGTGAAAGGTTTCTATATGACATTGGCTGTACAGACTCCTACTAGTAATGGTACAAGAACTGCACAGAGTAACGAGACCTCTGCAACTGCAGCAGAATCTGATGTAACTAGCGGTACTCTTTATCTTGTAGATGCTAATGGTGAGGTAGCATTCTCAAAGAATATTTCTGCAGCCGAGTGGGAAGCAAGCAAGATTCCTACACAGGGACAGGCTGGTAAGACCCAGATACAGATTCAAGTAGAGAAGGTAGCTGCAGGTGCAAAATACAAGGTATATTTCTTGGCTAACACAACAGATGCAAAGCCATGGGAGAACATATTAACTGCGAAAGAAAAATTTGCACAGCCATACGTAACAGCCAACAATTTCGTTATGTTCAACCAGAATGATGCTACTAGAGACGGAAATGGATATACAGTTGTATTCACAGATGCAAACAAGGATAGCAATGTCCCTGCTCAGGTGACTTACAACAAAGAGACAAGTCCTATCAAGATTGAGCGTATTGCTGCTCGTATCGATGAGCCAAATCCTGCATCAAACAAGATTACTGGCTATGTAGGAGAAAACGCAACAGAAGCAGAGAAAAGAGCAATGGCTAATGCTCTCGACAAAGTTAAAGAATTGAAGCAGACTCGCTATGCTATTTCCAACTTAGCAAACCAGAGCTACATCATGCAAAAATGGGCAGATGCGACTACACTGACTATTCCTTCTGGTACAGGCTTTACTTATTATAACCCTGCAGCAGAATTCGGTTCAGAGAAAAAGTTCGAGAATGCTGATCGCTTCACAGCTGCAACTGCAGCATTCGCTCATAAGGACTATGTCTTCGAGAACAATTCTTCAACATCTCCTTCAACAATGTACTTCGAGTACAAGGTTACCCTTAAGGATATGACAAATGCTGATTTCCCTAAGGATGGCACATTCTATCGTTACAACAACGTTATCTATAAGAGTTTTGCAGATATTCTCAAAGCTTACAAGGATGTTGCAGGTCTCTTCAAGGGTCAGACAGCTGACCAGTTGAAGGCAGAATTGGAAAATGCAAAGAAACCTGAAACAGGTGAAGGTGCAAAGGATGTAGAGACCAAGTTGGCTGATTTCCGTACAAAGTATGACATCGAGGTGTTCAACGAGGGTAAGACATACTACAAGCAGGTTATCCAGGATCAGTATCTTAAGAAAGGCGAGGAGTCGATTCCTAATGTTATCCAGCGTAACAGCATTTACCAGTTGACAGTAAACAATATCTTCAACATTGGTGCACAGGTTCCTAACGGAAAGATTGACGAGAACGCTTTGTTCTACCTCGACGTAACAGTTTCTGTTAACCCTTGGGTTCTCAATTCACAGAATGTAAACTTGGGTGAGTAATCATTCTTCAAGTTAATCAAGCAGAAACAGAAAAAAAATGAATGCTCCGGGGATGCACCCCCATCCCCCGCTCTCAAGATAATTCTTGAAACAAAACAATACTCTCAATCTCCCGGGGGCAACCCCGCCTCCGGGAGATTCAAAAAGAAAAAGATGATATTTGCCGCCAACAGATGGCGGGAACCCCTATCGTGCTGAATCAGCACCACTCAACAAGAAAAAAAGGATGCCGAAGGCTACCCCACTTCTTACGCTCTACGGCACACTAGATATAAGTATAAGTAAAAGAATCAATAAAATACAAACGATATGAAACATTTCATCATCAAAAACGGTTGCAAAGTGGTTTGTATCTCAGCCATCGCACTCTCTTCGCTTTCATCATGCATGAAAGACGATCTGACGAATTGTCCTGCACCTAAGGTGTCGCTCAAGTTCGATTATACATATAATGCTGAGAACGCTGATGCCTTCTCCCAGGAAGTGAAAAACCTCAACGTCTATGTTTTCGATAAAAACGGTAAATACTTCGATACCTATACGCAGTCTGCCGACAAATTCGAAACGGGTCACAGCATGGATATCACAGACTTACAGGAAGGTAAATATACCTTCGTCTGCCTCGCTCGTGACAAGAAACCTACAGGTAGCAGAGCCGACGGTGACGACGAGATGGAGTTCAGCTTCACCCAACTCACACCAGGTGTTTCTACCATCAACGACCTGCAGGAGGAAATGGGAAAGAAAGACGGAGAGGCTTCTGTCAACAACAAGAAGTTCGCCGCTCTCTACACTGCCCAGACATCTCTCGACTTCAAGGGCAAAAAGGACACATCCTGCAAACTGAGTCTGATGAAATGTACCAAGACCTACCGCATCGTGATGCTTCCTTACGAAAAAACCCAGCAGGGATTCGAGGCAGAAAACTTCGACGTAAGAATCAAGGGCTCGGCTGCGCTCCTCGACTACAAGGGCGACAAGGTAAAGGATGCCAACGGAGTAGAACAGAACAAGCCAATCACCTACGTGCCTTACAACGAGAAACTGGTGGTTAACACCGACGGCAATACCCAGGTTGATGGTGAAAAAATCGACAAGGCACTGGTTTACGACCTGTCTTCTTCCAGAATGTTCGAGCGCAAGAACGATGTAAGCACCCGCAACACCGAAAGCACGGAGTACGACGACAAGCGAATCGTAATCACCGACAAGCGCACAGGCAAGGTAATCTTCAACCACTCACTGCCATGGTTCCTCGCTCTCTGCGGCGAGCGCACCGACAAGGGCTGGGAGGATCAGGAATACCTCGACCGCCAGGATCACTACACCCTCGTATTCTACGTTCCAAGTCCAGGTTCCGACTACCACATGGATGCAAGAATCAAGGTGAACGGATGGGTTCTCAATCTGCAGAATGCAGACCTCGGAGCCAAATAAGGAAACAGTGCTACCCACACTGTATAGAGAGAAAGAAAAGTATAAGTATAAGTAAAAGATTAAAAAGATGAAACGCTATAACTCAACTTTGATCAAGATGACACGCCGGCTAGGCATGGCTATCGCAGCCTTGCTCATGTTGAGCACAATGGCATCTTGTTCAGACCAAGATTCGCAGGCACCTGCAACTGGCGATGAAGCTTACCTCAACCTGAGCTTCTCTACCGCCAGCGCCACGACTTCCAGAGCAGGCGGAACAGGAAATATCGGAAACGATGAGACTCAGGCTAATCCTACCGCTGAGAGCGACATTCATAGCATCAAGGTATGGGTGTTTAAATCAGGAACAAAAGGAGAAGCCAAGCCTATCGCCTACAAGGAAGACAACACTCCTACTGCTGTTGGCGGAGGTACCGCCAACGGCAACTACACGCTGAACTTGAGATTCTTGCGTAAGATCAACGGTGAAGAACTCAAAAACATCGACCTCTATATTCTGGCGAACTCAGAGAGTACCAATATGGCTGATAAGCTGAAGGACAAGGATCTACGTAGCATCACCCGTGCAGACCTGCAAGGTGTAACCTTCGATGATCCATTCGGCATTACAGCAGAAGGCAAGGCTGAGACAACAAAGGTTCCGGAAGGCAAGGGTCTCCCTATTTCCCGTGCCATTACCAACATAGCAATAGCCGATCACGTAGCTGATACCGAGGCAGGTGCAAAGAACAAAGGAATTTCGATTCCTCTGGTTCGCGCCGTTTCCAAACTTCACTTCTATTTCGCCCGCACGGCAGATGCTGATGCCTTGACAGAAAATGTGAAGGTAACAAGAATTGAAATAGATGGAAACACCTTCCCTACAGAAAGCTATGTCTTCCCTGATGAAGAGGATTATGCAACTGCTGATGCCAACAAGGCTGCAACAAGCAATAAGTACGGAACTCCTTCTTATGTTTCTACTCTCCTCAAACTTGACGGTGTAGAAAATACCGGAATCAAGGCGGTAACTGATCCGCTTGCTTATCAGCGAGGAGAAACCGAAACAGCTCAGACTTATATGGACCGCATGAATAAGGAAATCGGTGGACATAACTTGAGCTATCTTCGTGAAACCAACAAGCCTATCAAAGGTAAGATTTACTATCAGTTGGCAGAAGGCGGCAGTGAAAAACATCAGGAATTCAAAATTCCATCCAGCGGCAACGCTATCCGCAACCGAGAGCTCGTAGTTTACGGCTACTTCCTCCAGGGTGGAGCCCTCTGCCTCGACTGGCAGGTAATGCCTTGGAACAAGGTAACATCTGAAATTGGCTGGAACGGTGCAAATTGCCAGATGTTTGCATGGCAGACACCATCCAAAAATGAAACTGAATTTACACCGAATCCACAGGGAGGTGATGCAGAAGGTCTCTACTGTCTGGTTAACTATCCAAGATATAAGGATACAGACCATAAGATATTAGAGGATAAGAAATCGGGAGCAGCCTTCTATATCAAGGTAGATGGTCCTACAGGACTGGTTTGGAAAGCACATCTCACCAACCCTACTGAGTTTGCTTTCAACTATGATAAATCTACCGAAAGCACCAACTGCGTTTCTACAGGCATCGCCCGAAAAGATCCTTATCAGATCAAGGTAGAAGCCGTGAATCCATGGACAACCAATGCTTCATGGGATCAGTTAACAGAATGGGCTACAGGTAAGGGCAGCAAACCCGTATGTACCGATCTCTACATAACCGTATCTCTGGATGGTATCCATGAATACGAAGTAGTAATCAATCCTGATAATGCAGGAGGTATGTATCAGAAAGGAAGAAAGTTTGCAGGAACCAATACCCGCATCCGCATCTTCCAGCTGCAGGCTACCAAGGGAACTGCCTACGATAAGCTTCAGAGCAATAGTGGACATTATACTAATTATTTAAAATAAGGAGGGCAAACAATGAAAGCAATATCAAAATACTTTGCGATGTGTGCAATCGCCCTCTTAGGGCTTGCAAACACATCTTGCATGAGCGATGATATGGACGGCACACCGAGTTGCGACTACGATGTAGTGCTGGAATATAAAGTAGGCGGTTCTGCTACTGAAACCCGTGCTGCTGTTACCCGTGCTGCAGTAGAGGATGGATCAGAAGATCTCAATGAGAACCTGATCAATCGCCTCGATCTCTTCGTCTTCGATGCAGCCGGAAAGCTCGTCAAGAGTCTTCCTCTTACAGATGCTTCTGTTCAGGGCAGTCCTACTACAGAATACAAGCACAAGAAGTTGGAAAGCGACCAGCTGAAGCGTTCGGAGATTACAGGCAACACTCTCTATCTGGTGGCAAACCTGGAGAATATCAGCGGAATCACAACATTGAATCAATTGAAAGCTGCCACCATCAACAAGGCAGCCACCTTCAATCCCAAGGCAAAGCAGACTTCATTCGTGATGGATGCCAAGATGGAGGAGACGAAACAGATTGAGAACGGAATGATTCACATCCAGTTCCAGCTGAAGAGAGCGCTTGCCAAGATTCGCCTCAACGTAAAAGATGACAAGGGCAAAACAGTAGCTCCTACAGAGTATGCCTGTCAGTTGATACACTACGCTGCAGATGGCGCTATCATCGCAGAAGGTACCAGCACAAACAATGCATTGAATACCGAAGCCGCTGCCAGCAGCAAGGTAACTGCTCCTGCCGTCACACAAGACAACAAGGCTGTGTTCTATTCATACGCTAACAGTTGGATTGACAAGAAAAAGAAGCCGTATGAAGAAGAGCCAATCGATGTCAACAAGCAGACCTACATCCTGCTCAAGGCAAAATTCAACAACAAGGATTACTTCTACAAGGTGCCAGTAAACAAGCGCCTCTACGAAAGCAACGATGCCGCAACAATAGATTGGACCAAATACGAGCCTCTCTATCGCCTCGACCGCAACACCATCTACGACGTAACAGCCAAGGTGGACAGAGAAGGAGGTGATACTCCTGAGAATCCGGCAGAACTGAATGTCTTACCAACAGTATTGCCTTGGGAAACCGGAGCAAATTACACCTTCAACGATGCTATCTCTATCAAGACCAACATCGAGAAGAATGGCGAGAACAGTAGTAAGATTGCATTCAACAATGCAACATTCGGACCAAAGATTTCATTCACCGAGATGAATACCAATGGCAAGAGCTGGGTGCTCCAGACAGATAGCCCAGACTACGGATTCATTTTTGCCGACAAGGTAAAAACTGATGGTTCTTACGATCTGGCTGACGTAATGACCGTGATTACCGGCAACGGCGCCACTACAAAGGTTGATCCTTTCTACGTGGTTCCTAGATCGGTACTCGACTATACCCAGCGTGACAACTATACCTGCCGTGTCTATATGGTAGCCTATAGTCCAAACATGAAGGTAATCATCAATGCTCCTTCTGATGGAAGCGAAGGTACAGCCACAGGAACGGGATCGAAGACCGAAATGGTTTTCACCCAAGTAAAGTAAACAATGAGATATAAACAACAATAAATGACAAACATCATGAAAACGTTGAATATATATAAGAATACGACACTGGCACTTATGGCTCTCACCATGGGATTATCCCTTGTGGGTTGCGCAGAAGACTCTGAGCTCATCTATCAGGGAGCTCAGCAGTTGAGCGTGAAGCCTCTCATCCTTGACAACAAGGTTTCGAGAGCAACTACCGCTTCTGAAGCAAGCCTCAACGAGGATAAGCTCTATAATTTCAACATCAAGATGTTTGGTGAATATAATGAGTGCAAGGTAGATAAGACTTTCACTGGCGGCTTGAAGAGCGGCGAGGAGAAAGTGATTGCTCAAAATAACTGGAAAGTAGATAATGATCTGCAGGAAGGTAATACTTACAGCGTGAAATCTGTGGCTAATGCCACAGGTTCAGGCGATGTGCAGACCGACGAGGATATCTGGAAGCCATACGATGCTACCAGCAACAGCAACAAGATGTTCCTGATGAGTAGCGAACAGAACTACCCGGTAACCAAGGAACCTACACAGACCATTCCAGTTAATCTGGCTCGTGCAGCTGCCAAGATTGCCCTTACCATTCATGTTGACGTTGAAGGTTATACAGCTGGTCAGGCAAAATGGCAGTTGAAGAACTACAATGCCAAGACTACTATCTTCGGCAGCAATACAGAATCTGAGTTGAAGGATGGTGAAATGGTGGAAACACAGGGTGGAAGTGGCGAATATACCGTAACCACTTACAGCTATGCCACTCAGTGGAATGACGACACCAAGGCACCAGCCATCTACCTCCAGGTTCCTCTTACAGCCGATGGCAATACGGAGATGAACTATTACAAGATTCCTGTCCGTGACCCTAAGGCTACCGGTGAGGATGCCAAGAAGCTGAACCGCAACACCATCTATACCATTGATGCAAAGATCAACAACAAGGGCGGTAGCTCTGAGATTGGTTACATCACTACTGGTAAGGTTGTCTATGATGTTCTCCCTTGGTCGGATGGCGGTACTACTGATATCGATGCCAATACTTCGTATCTGATGGTTACTCCAAAGGTTGTCTATATGAAGAATGTAGATAAGGATATGAGCGTGACTTATAAGTCTTCCAGCCCAGTGAAGATCCTTAGCAAGAAGGTGTACTACATCGATAATGAAGGAAATACTGAAGTGTATTCTGAGGGATACAAGGAGACATTCTATGAAACAGTTACCTATACAACAACAGAAAAAGTTTGGGTAAGGGATGGATTATTTAGCGGACATTATGAAGACAGAGAAGTAGAAAAGACTGAAAAAAAAGACGTTCCATTCTATCCATACCCAACCAAGATGGAATTGCAGAACGAAAAGGATGGAGATAATCTAGGTGGTAAAATCGTCATTAATTCTCCTATTCCGAAGAATCGCTTCTCCAAATATATCGTCTTGACATTAAAAAATGCTGAGGGTAAAGAAGCAACTGTAAAGTACAAGCAGTCACCTCTGATTGAAACCCAGAACTTCTTCGGAGACTATTCTTCTAGAAGTAAAAACGGATGGGTATACCGCAAACCTAATGGGGAACGTGTTACAAGAGGGCTGACACCTTCTGATTATGAAGGTGGATATTTGGCAAAATATTACGATGCTGGTTCTGGCAATATCTATAGCTTTGAATATGGTTCAAGTTATAATTTGTCTTTAACAAACAACCGAATGTACATCATACAGGTATCCAGTACGAAAGATAGCAAATATAATATTGCGCATCCAAACATCGATAAAACTACTGGCTATACAAATGACGAAGTCGTATCTCCTGCATTTATGATTGCTTCACAGCTAGGAGCTGTACAATCGGGAACTTTTAATCAAACCACAGCAAAGACGCATTGTGAAACGTATCGGGAAGTAAAGAAAGAGAACGACAAACAAGTAATATATGATGGTTGGCGTCTCCCAACAAAGACTGAGATACAATTCATTGTTGACTTCCAAAAGGAATCATACAAGAATAACAAAGGTGAGAAAAAACAACCAATCAAGCCAGTTTTGGAAGGAGCGAATTATTATACATTGAATAAAGTATCTGTAGCCACTGGTTATACGGGCTGGGAGGCTAGTGGCACTTTCATTCGCTGCGTTCGCGACCTCACTCCAGCAGAGGTTGAAGAGTTAGATAAACAAATGAAGTAATAACATTTAAGGAAGTTACGAAATGAAAAAGATAAAGACATATATCGGAATAATGGCAGCGCTGTTAACAATGTTGACAGCCTGCTCCGACAGCATGGTGGACAATGGCGTTCCTTCCAAGAATGAGATAGGCACGTATCAAGCCCACTTCACCATCTCCGTTCCAAACTACTCAAAAGTAGAGAGCAGAGTAGCTAACTTCGCAACCGAAGGTATTGCAAGCGCTAACGATATGAAGCTGCTATGCTTTGACAAAGATGGTTATTTCCTGGGACTTGCCAGAGATCTGAATATCCAGTCTGTGGCAACCAATGAAATCAAGGATGATGGCGGATCGGACAAGAAGAACATCACCGCAACGATTCCTACGGGAACCGCCCGCATCCACATCATGGCGAATGCCACTGCCGAAAATACAGTAACCGGCAACCAGGCGATTGATTTCAGCAAGTCTGCAGAATGGATTGGAAGACATGAGAACAACCTCATGACTAGCTTTGATAACAGAAACAACAGTCAGCAGCACGACAAGATGGTGTATTGGGGTTATGTCAAGAAGAATACTCCTGAAGAAATGACAGATTTCCTCACCAAGGATGCAGTGGCAAACAATGTGATCCATCTGCTCCGCAACCGTGCCAAGATTGAAGTGAAATGGGAGGATCCAAACATCCAAAACATCAGATATGCACTGGGCAACGTGATGCAGCATGGTACGGTAGCTCCATTCAATAGAGATAAGGAAAAGCTGACTTTCCCTGAAACCAATATGCTGACAGATGCAGCTGCGTGGAAAGCAGAATGCACCTACATTACTCCATCGCTGGATCCAACAAGATGGCCTTCTGAAGGAGAGAAATTCTCTGTAGGAAATGAAGAGATGTGGCCAAACAGCAGCAACCTGCCTATGCAATATACATTTGAGCAGGAAAACTCTTTGGAAAAGCCACTCAAGGTAATCATGGAGGTGACATACAAGGACGGAGATACAAAATGGTTCCAGGTTCTGCTCCAGAACGAGGGTGTTCAGATTCCTGTCAAGAGAAACCATCTCTACCGAATCAACATCAAGAGATTGGGCAAGAATCTGGGTTACAGCTCAGCAGAACTTGCATACAATGGTACTCCTGCCAACAACCCATGGATTACGGTAGAAGACATCATCCAGGAAATTTCTGATGGTACTTATACGATGAATATCGTAGATGGTACTTACCAGATGTTGACACAGGAATCAGCCAACAGCGAGCAGACCATCGACTTTGAATATAAGGGTGAGGCTAATCAAACTGCAGCCGACTTCAACGTCTCCTGGACAGAGAACAAGAACTTCACAAAACTGGATGGTGGAAAGCTTCCTGTACCTACAGTACAGTATAACGCAGCAACCGGTAAGGGAACCATCACATACAAGATTGGTGATATCAGTGCCGGTGAATGTAAGACTGCCACCATCAAGCTGGTAGATAAGAAGCATGGATTGACTAGAAACATCCATCTCTACAGTATCAGCAATGTGGACTTCAAGTTCCCATCTACCTTAACAATGGGTAAGAAGGTAACTTCAGAAGCCAAACTGACCTTCACAATTCCAAGTTACTATCCTAAGGAGTTGCTGCCAATAGAAATCGAGATTGCATCCAACGATGTGAACCCAATAGGCAGCGATGTAAAGGTAGCTTCTACAGCAGAGGTTGATGGAGGCGCTGGCTGGAACTGTTGGTTCGTCACCAAGTATGAAGATCCAAGTGTAATTGGAGCATCTCAGGAAATCACAATGAAGAATGTACGTGCCGTAACAGGTACTGAAGGTACGTTCTACATCAAGGCTAAGCACTACAATAGCAACAAGCCTTGGAAGGTGACAATCAACTACCAATAAAAAATTAGCAAAATACAAAAGTTAAGAATCATATATCAGTAAGAGAGGAGGGAAGGAAGTTGGGAATACTTCCTCCCCCTTGTTTTAGTTATTATAAGACATTATTATCATTTACTATTATACAAATTTGCGAAGACTAGACTAGACTGGTCGTTGGAATTTTAGTTGCCGAGGTGACTCACCTTCTAAGATTCCACGACTTTTTTGTGCCCAGAAAATTCCACCCCCGCCAGCCGTCCCACACCCCGCTAGGCGTCCCGACGGATTTGAAATCCGTCGTAAAAAAGGTTCGACCTATCAAACCAGGGGATTTGTAATCCCCTAATCCATAACATATTACAATCTCCCTGCTGCGGATTGCAAATCCGCAGAACATAAATAGGTTAGGTCATTTTTTAACGACGGATTGCAAATCATAAGTGGTTGAAAGATTATTTTAGGCATGTTGCTCTATAAAGTAGAATTT